>Ga0137409_10000319_pt1 | contig 51967 bp, 49 predicted proteins | sample CZODoug1_16funga_FD_122059 | JGI IMG/M metagenome (GOLD analysis project Ga0137409, IMG submission 122059) | Vadose zone soil fungal communities from Angelo Coast Range Reserve, California, USA - CZODoug1_16fungal (Hybrid Assembly) | ecosystem: Environmental > Terrestrial > Soil > Vadose zone... | reverse complement strand
GCATCAGCGGTGGCGGCGGCATGGTCAACGGCATCAGCGGTGGTGGCGGCCTGGTCAACGGCATCAGCGGTGGTGGTGGCCTGGTCAACGGCATCAGCGGTGGTGGTGGCTTGGTCAATGGCATCAGCGGTGGCGGCGCTGCGAAATGAGGGCCTGATATCTGCGACCGGCTCTATAGGTTCTCTTCAAAGTTGGCCCCTTTGGCTTGATCTACAATTGTCCTTCTCCTTCCTAGATATCGCGGGACGCTCTTCTCGCAGCGCATTCCCCTGCGCCTAAAAACTAAGCGTGCGTCACAATAGAGCGGCAAGCGGCGTTTATCGATAAACGCCCCTCAAATTCCACCTTTATTTCGTTTCACCGAGCGGAACATGATCATGAATCTGGGCATCCGGGTGCCCGAAGTCGCGCCCCTCGAGGTCCGTGACGCGACTAAGATCGCATGACAGATAGAATGCACTGCCTAGATGCCCGGTCAATCGCTCAGTAGATATCGATCCAAAAAGTCTAGCCCAGTGTCTGTGCGAGGGGCCTCTGTTTTGCAGGAACTGCTCACAGAGCTTGCCTTTGTGCTTTTGCCACGCGGAATGACGCCAAAGCGATTTAGCGAACTCGCTCGATCGGCATTTGTACAAGCGGCGGCGGACATGTCGAAGCTTCGGAACGGGAAGGTCAATCACTCAAGAGTTGCAGCCCAGACTGGCTTAAGTCGCGCTGACGTGAAGCGGTTGCTGAGGAGCAACGTGTTTGATTCTGCTCGCTCCGATCAAACACCGGTAAGAAGAGTTATCAGCGGCTGGCGCACGGACCGCAAATTTGCTAACAGGGTCGGGCGCCCCAAACGCTTGAGAATTTCTGGCTCAAGCATGTCTTTCACCGGCCTCGTGAAGAAATATGGAGGCGACGTACCCCATCGGGCAGTTCTGGACGAGCTGCGACGCATCGGCGCCGTCAGCGGCGACGAAGATAGCGTGCAGCTGCAGCCTTCGCACCATCTTTACCAACGTCACGATTTTATTTTCTTATCGCCTGTACTGCCCGCGTTGGTTGACGGGATCAGAATCGCATCGAACAAAACAAGCTCACGCGCGGCCTCGTCGATTCACCGACTCAGCCTTCCGGTGGAAACCGAGGTCGACTTGGCAATCGTGCGCGACCGATGCGCCTCAAGCGCGAAGGCTATGCTCGAAGGTCTCGGACATTCTCTCGGGACACAAGTCACGGTGCCAAAAAGAAGAATGAAATCAGCATACTCTTTTACGATAACGGTCTTACTCGCCGAGAACCGAGCAGGCATTAGAGCAAAGGGTTCAACATGACAACTAGGTTCTCGAAACGTCTTGAACTTGACTACTCCATCGTACTCGTGGCGATTTTTGACCTGATGTTGACGGGCGGAATTCAAGCGAAGGACCTTTTGGCTGTTTGCACTCGTGCACTCAATCAAGCGGAAGCTAGAGTACGTTCGGGACAGCGGAGGGAGTCAGGAGGTCTCTTAATTGCTGCTCTCGTCTTGGACGCTTGGCATCGCGACCGCCGCTATATAAATGCAAGAGCGGTACCAAGAGCCGTCCGTCTTCTTGGACCAGCACCGAGCGTGGAGGCCCTGATTCGGCTCCAACGGGGGCGAAAGGACGCTGCAAACGTTGCACGACGTTTGAGGGCCCTGCGCTTGGTGGTGCCTTGCGGAGGGAGTCTGTACAAACCGACAAGCGACGTTGCTGTGATATCTGCGCACGACCCGCTTGTGCTGCAACATGCGGCGAAAGCCCTTTCGACGCTCCTAGAGACAGTCGGGCAAAATGTGAACAGAAGCCGAAACTTGGCGCCACTAATCGAGCGCATTGCAGAAGTGCCTGATCTTCCGCGTAAGCACATCAGCGCTTTCCAGAAGTTTACTCAGTCTCAGGGCCGAACGTTTTTGAGAACCGTTAACGACTGGCTCGAGTCAAGACGCTCGCGACGATCTCCCACAAAGGATGCAAACGGAACGGTACGAGCCGGCATTCATACGTACGCGTACGTTGCCTCAAAGCAGCAACGCGGTTCGTCGCTGCACCGGCCGCATCCGGTGCGTCACTAGGCCTTGGCTAACTCCTCTCTCAACGCCTTCCTCAGGATCTTCCCTACATTGGTCTTGGGCAGCTCGGTTCTGAAATACACGTGCTTCGGCACCTTGTATCCCGAGAGTGATTGGCGGCTGTGGTCGATGATGTCCTTTTCGGTGAGCGCCGGATCCTTGCGCACCACGAATAACGCGACGACTTCGCCGGAGCGCTCGTCAGGCTGCGCGACGGCGGCGGCCTCGAGGACCCCGGGGTGCGTGACGGCGACCGCCTCTACTTCGTTCGGATAGACGTTGAAGCCCGAGACCAGGATCATGTCCTTCTTGCGGTCCTCGATGTACACGAACCCGCGCGCGTCGATGCGGCCGACGTCGCCGGTGCGCAGCCAGCCTCCCGGCAGCATCACCTTGGCGGTCTCATCGGCGCGATTCCAGTAACCGCGCATTACCTGCGGCCCGCGCACGCAGATCTCGCCGATCTGGGCCAGCTCGAGGTCGTTGCCGGCGTCATCCTTGATCGCGATCTCGGTCGAGGAGATGGGCAGGCCTATCGAGCCGTTGAACGGCTCGTTCGGCGGATTGATGCACGCGGCCGGGGAGGTCTCGGTGAGACCCCAGGCCTGTGTCAGGATGTTGCCGGTTACCTCCTTCCAGCGTTGCGCGACGGTCGCCTGCACGGCCATGCCGCCGCCGAGCGTGATCTTCAACTGGCTGAAGTCGAGCTTGTCGAACCCCGGTGCGTGCAACAGTGCGTTGAACAGCGTGTTGACGCCGCTTATGAAGGTGCAGGGGTACTTACGCATGTCGGCGATGAGCGCCGGCAGGTCGCGCGGATTGATGATCAGCACGTTCTTCCAGCCGAGGCGTGCGAACAGCATGCAGTTCGCCGTCAGCGCGAAGATGTGGTACAGCGGGATAGCGGTGATCAGCACCGCGGCCTGGTCGCGGAAGCCCTTCCCGAGCCACGCTTCGGCCTGCAGCACGTTGGTGCTCACGTTGCCGTGCGACAGCATGGCGCCCTTGGCCACGCCGGTCGTGCCTCCGGTGTACTGCAGGAAGGCCAGATCGTCGGGACCGACGTCCACCGGTGCGAGCGGCTGCTTCAGTCCGGCCGTCACCGCCGCCTTGAACGAGCTTGCACCGGGGATGTTCCAGCGCGGCACCTGCCGGCGCACGTGGCGCACGACGTAATTCACGATGAGCGACTTGGGGAACCCGAGGAAATCGCCCACGGCGGTCACCAGCACCCGCTTCACCTGGGTGCCGGCGAGCACCTTCTGCAGCACGTGCGCGAAGTTCTCCAGTACCAGGATCACCGTGGCCCCGGAGTCGCTGAGCTGGTGCAGCAACTCCGGCGCGGTGTACAGCGGATTGGTGTTGACCACGATCAGGCCCGCGCGCAGCGCCCCGAACATCGCGATCGGATACTGCAGCGTGTTGGGCAGCATGATGGCGAGGCGATCACCTTTCCTGAACCCCTGCTGCTGCAGCCATGCGGCGAAGGCACGCGTGAGCACGTCGAGCTGCCGGTAGGTGAGCTGCGTACCCATCTGGATGAAGGCGACGCGCTCGCCGTGCTCGGCACAGGTTTCCTCCAGCAGCTGCTTCAGCGAGCGCAGCTGCGTGGGGTCGACTTCCGCGGGCACGTGGGGCGGATACGACTTCAGCCAGATTCTGTCCATCAACGTCCCCCGCTTTGAGGATTCTTCTTGAGGAGTGGCTTCAGGTACGGCCAGAGTGTCTCGAGAACCGGTGGCTCGCCCCGGGCGTTGGGGTGCATGCCGTCCTGTTGCATGCGAGTTGGATCGAGGGCCACCTTCTCCAGCAGGAACGGCACGAGCGGCAGATGATATTGGTTTGCCAGCTCGGGGAACATACGCGCGAATTGCTCGGTGTAGCGCGGCCCGTAGTTGGGCGGGATGCGCATGCCGACCAGCAGCACCCGGGCGCCGGCCGCCTGTGACAGGCGCACCATGTGCGCGAGATTCTCGCGGGTCTCGTCCACCGGCAGCCCGCGCAGCCCGTCGTTGGCGCCCAGCTCGAGGATGACGGTTCCCGGCTGGTGCAGCTGCAGCGCCCGCGGCAGGCGCTCGAGGCCTCCGCTGGTGGTCTCGCCGCTTACGCTGGCGTTGACGATCTGGTATCCGTACCCTTGCGCCTGAAGCCGCTGCCCGAGCAGCGCAACCCAACCCTGCTCCGGCCGGATTCCAAGTGCGGCGCTCAGGCTGTCGCCGAGTACGAGGATCGTATGGTCGGAGGCCACCGCGTTCTGGAGCGCGATGAGTACCAACCCTAAGCCCAGCACCCAGGCGCCGACGATCCGCAACCACGTTCTCCGGGCAGAAAACCTCTGCAAGCAGGTTAGCAGTCCGGAAGGTTCGCTGACCATCGTCGATGAGGTCTCGCTCGATATCCTGGCGGGCGAGTCGGTCGCCGTGACCGGGCCTTCGGGCGCGGGTAAATCGACTCTGCTGGCGCTGCTGGCCGGGCTCGATGTGCCGACCCGCGGACGCGTGCTGCTCGAGGGTCAGGATCTTACGCAGCTCGACGAGGACGGCCGGGCGCGGTTGCGGGCGCAGCGCGTCGGGTTCGTGTTTCAGTCCTTCCACCTGATCCCGGCGCTCACCGCGCTCGAGAACGTGATGTTGCCGCTGGAGTTGGCGGGGCGGCGGGACGCGCGGCGCGCTGCCGCGGAGACCCTGCAGCGCGTCGGCCTCAAGGAGCGCACCGGCCACTACCCGCGGCAGCTCTCGGGCGGGGAGCAGCAGCGCGTGGCGCTCGCCCGGGCGTTCGTGACGCAGCCGGCGGTGCTGTTCGCGGACGAGCCCACCGGCAATCTCGACACCGTCACGGGCGCGCGGGTCGGCGAGCTGCTGTTCGAGCTCAATGCCAACGCCCATACGACGCTGGTCCTGGTCACGCACGATCGCGAACTCGCCGCGCGCTGCGCCCGCCTGGTGAAGATGGAAGCGGGGCGCGTGCTGTGAAAGCGCTGCGGCTCGCGCTGCGCACGCTGGCGCGCGAGTGGCGCTCGGGCGAGCTGGGCGTGCTGCTGCTCGCGCTCACCGTCGCGGTGGCCGCCCTCACGGGCGTCGGCTTTCTGGTCAGCCGCATCAGCGCCGCGGTCGCCTTGCAGGCCAGCGCGGTGCTGGCGGCGGACATCCGCCTCGGTTCGCCGCAACCGCTCGCCGAGGCGTACTTCGCGGAAGCCGCGCGTCGCGGGCTGCGCTCCGCGCGCAGCACCAATCTGCTCTCGGTGGTGTTCAACGCGGATGCGAGCCAGCTCACCAACCTGGCGGCGGTGAGCGCGGGCTATCCGCTGCGCGGCCGGGTGTTGGTCGCCGGCGAACCGTTCGCGAGAGGTTCACCCGCAGCCGGCATTCCCGCTCCGGGCGAGGCGTGGCCGGACTCGAAGCTGCTCGCGGCGGTCGGCGGGCGCGTGGGTTCGCAGCTCTCGATCGGGGCGGCGAGTCTGCGCGTGACCCGGGTGCTGATCGCCCGGCCCGACCAGGGCGGCACCTTTGCCGAGCTTGCGCCGAACCTCATCATGAATGCCGCGGACCTGCCAGCCACGCACCTGATCCAGCCCGGCAGCCGCGTGAGCTACAGCGCGCTGTTCGCGGGCGAGCGCACGCGCATCGACAGCTTCAAGGGCTGGCTCATCGTCCACAAGGCCCGCGGCGAGCGCCTGCGGGACATCACCGAAGCGAGCCCGCAGATCCGCAACGCCGTGGAGCGCGCCGGGCGCTTCCTCAGTCTTGCGAGCCTGGTGAGCGTGCTGCTGTGCGCGATCGCAGTGGCGATGGCAGCGCGCCGCTACGTGCACCGGCACCTGGATACCGTGGCGCTGCTCAAGACCCTCGGCGCGACGCGCGCCTTCACGCTGGCGGTGTCGGTGCTGCAACTGCTGGCGCTCGCGCTGGTCGCGGCCGTGGCGGGTGCAGCGCTCGGATTCCTCGCCCAGGAGTGGCTGCTGCGCACCATCCGCGGGCTGCTGGCGGTCACCGATCTGCCGGCGGCGAGTCTCACCCCGCTCGCCATCGGCTTCGTGACCGCAATCGCGGTGCTCGCAGGGTTCGCAATGCCGCCGCTGCTGCAGCTGGCGCGGGTGCCGGCGCTGCGGGTGCTGCGCCGCGACGTCGGCCCGCCGCCGCCGCTCGTGCTGCTGGCGTTCGGTCCCGCGATCGCCGTGGTGCTGCTGCTCATCTACTGGGTGGTGCCGGACGCGAAGCTGTTCCTGTACTTCACCGCCGCGCTCGTGGCCTTCGTGCTGGTGCTGACGCTCGCCGGAGTACTGCTGGTGTATCTCGCCGGCCGCCTGCGCGGCCGCGTCGGCGTCGCGTGGCGCTTCGGAGTCGCGAACTTGAGCCGGCGGCGCGCCGAGAGCGTCGTGCAGCTGGTGGCCTTCGGCACCGGCATCATGGTGCTGCTGCTGCTGGGGATCCTGCGTGACGATCTGAACGGCGACTGGCAACGCACGCTGCCGCCGAATCTTCCCAACTACTTCTTCATCAACATCCCGCCGGCCGTGCGCGGGGATTTCGTGAGCTTTCTTCAGGCGCAGGGCGCACGCACCACCCGCGTGCTGCCGATGATCCGCGGCCGACTGACGGGCATCAACGGCCACGCCGTCGACAACCTGCGCTCGGCGCGCAACGGCGAGGACACCTTCGCCACCCGCGAGCAGAACCTCACCTGGGCATCCGAGCTGGGAGCGGACAACCGCGTCATCGCCGGCCGCTGGTGGACGGCGGCCGATTTCGGCAAGCCGCTGGTGTCGCTGGCCACTGAATTCCAGGAATCCCTCGGTGTGCAGGTCGGTGATCACCTGACCTTCGACATCGCAGGCGAAGCGCTCGAGGTCACGGTCGCGAGCATCCGCAAGGTGAAGTGGGACACGTTTCAGCCGAATTTCTTCATCGTGTTTCCCCCCGGCGTGCTGGAAGGCGCCGCCGGTACCTACATGACGAGCGCCTATTTCACGCCCGGCAGCGCCCGCTCGCTCGCGCAACTCGCGCGGCGCTTTCCGAGCGTGTCGATATTCGACATCGACGAGCTGCTCACGCAGGTGCGTGCGGTGCTCGACAAGGCGGCGCTCGCGGTGCAGAGCGTGTTCGTGTTCACGCTGTTCGCGGGACTGACGGTGCTGTTGGCGGCGGTGCAGTCAAGTCGCGACGAGCGCCGCTACGAGAGCGCCATGTTGCGCACCCTGGGCGCGAGCCGCGGCGTCGTGGTGCAGGGGGTGCTCGCGGAGTTCGCAACGCTGGGCGGCCTTTCCGGACTGCTCGCCGCGGTGGGCGCCTCCGTCGGCGCTTACTTCCTCACCACGCACTGGCTCGATCTGCGTTATGCCTTCGAATTTCTGCCCTGGGTGGAGGGGGTCGTGGGCGGTGCGCTGCTGGTGGCCGCCGGCGGCTGGCTCGCCACGCGCAGCGTCGTGAATCAGCCGCCGCTCACCACGCTGCGTGCGTGAGCCGCTAGCGCACAATGCCGATCGTGATCCAGGAGTCCGGCTCGGGATCGCCGCGCCAGCTGAGCCCTTCGATCGTCAGCTGGTAGTTGCCGGGACCGAGCGCGGAGCTGTTGAGCGCAATGCGCAGATGACCGTTGGAATCCTTCGCCAGGTTGGTGATCACGGCCACGCGTCCCTGATCGATGCGATCGATGGTCACGCGGAACGAGCGATGCGGCGAGCGTGATTCGTCGATCTTGAAGTCCGCCAGCTGCACGCTGCCGCCGCCGATGGTGATCGCGGGCGTGTTGGATGCCCCCGAGCGGCTCGGCAGGAGGCGAATCTCGCGCGTGCTGGTCGCCGGATCGAGCGCCCGTTCGGACGCCTGTTTCTGCAGAGTGGTGATGCGATGACTCTTGGCGGCGCTGCCGGCGCCGACGATGGCCAGCGCCACGCCGAGGAGCAGCACCGCGGCGCCGAGCCCGAGGATCGCCTGCGGCTTCTGCCACACCGGCTGTGCCGCCTGCTGCCAGGGCTCGGGTTTGCCACTCGCCTCGAGCAGCCGCAGCCCTGCATTCACCCTCTCGGGCAGACCAATCTCGTCCAGGAGCTCGGGATGCTGGTGACAGAAGCGCTCGAAATCGGTTGCGCCCTTGAGCGGCAGCCGTCCCGACAGATAGCGCTCGACCACCTGGTTGCGGGCGACGAAGTCCCGATCCATGGGCGGAGACACCGCGGCCGCGGGAGTCTGCGTCGCGGCGGGTTGTGCGGGGGCGGGTTGCGCCGGGGCCGGCGCTGCGGCTTTGGGTGTCGCACTCCTCGCCGGGATCGCGGTGGGTTTCGCGGCGGCTGCCGGCGCCACCGGGGCCGAGGCGGGCCTCGCCGCTGGTGCCGTGGAGGCCCGCGCGCTTGCCCAGCTGGCGAGGCTCGGTGGCTCGACCCGGGCGGCGGGCTGAGGCGCAGGCTTAGGTGGCGCAGCCGCCGTGCTGGGCGGCGCGGGACGCGCGGCGGGCACGACGGGCAGAAGAGCCGTGGACGAGGCTCTGCCCGAGGATCGCTGCTCGTGCGCCGCGCTCGCGGCGGCGAGCTTGGCGGCCGCCGCGGACAGAGCGACGCTTTTCGCGATCGGCACGCGCGTCGCCGCAGGCGCCTGCGCGTTGCCACGCCCTGATCCCGCCGCGTCCGGCCGCGCAGCCGCTGCCGGCCGTGTCGCGGTCAGAGGGGGCGTTGCAGCCGCAGGCGTCGGCGGAGGCACGGGCGAGGTCAGCAGCTCGTCGATGACCGGGTCTTCCATCACGAGCTCGAGCGGAGCCGGCTGCTCGAGGGGTGCCGCTGCCGGGGGGGCAATCGGGACCGCCCTCAACGGGTCATCGGGCGCCAGGAACAGCTCGGGGTCGATGAAATGCAGGTCCGTCTGTGCGGGGTCCTTGACTGGCGCACCCGCCGCCGTGGCCGGCGCAGGTACCCGTGCCGCCGGCACTAGCGTCGGGGGCTCCCTGGGGGATGCGGTGGCATCCAGCGGCTCCTCGAGGGGCAGATCCGGGAGGAGCTCGAGCGACGGGCGAGACGCGGCTTCCATACGGACATCTAAGCAACGCGCCAGCCGCGCGGCCTCGCGATGGCTCACAGATCGGGAGGCGCTCCCTCCGGTTCGTGACGCAGGTCTCAATTACCCGGGTGACGCCGCTTCAATGCGAAATGCGTCACGGCGCTTCAGCTCGCCGAGCCGCTGAGGAAATACTCGATCTTGTCCCGGTAGGTGCGCGAGAGCTTGAGCTCGTGCCCGCCCTCGAGCGTGAGGAAGTACTCACCGTTCATGTGGGCGCGAAGACTCCTGACCAGGCGCAGGTTGACGATGGTCGAGCGGTGCACGCGCTGGAAGAGCTTAGGGTCCAGGATCTCCTCGAGCTCCTTCATCGTGCCGCGCAGGATGTGGGTGTCGCCGGCCGCGTGGATGCACATGTAGTCCCCGGCCGCGTCGATCCACTCGATCGATGCCACGGGCACGCGCACCGTCTCGCGACCCTGGCGGATCGGCAGCACCTCGGGCCGCCGCCCGTCGATCGCCTGGCGTCCGTGTTCGAGCAACTCATCGAGCGCCAGCTCACCGCAGCCGGTGATCTCGGCGATGATCTGCAGCAGTCGGTCGCGCTGATCGGCGGCGGTCCGGGCACGCACGTGCTCGCGCACCCGCGTGAGCGTCGCGGCGAAGCGCACATCGTCGATCGGCTTCAGCAGGTAGTCGACCGCGCGCGCTTCGAACGCCTGGATGGCGTACTGGTCGTAGGCGGTGACGAACACCACCACCGGCAAGGACTCCTGCGGCAGGTGCGCCAGCACTTCAAATCCCGACATGCCGGGCATCTGGATATCCAGGAACACCAGGTCCGGCTTGTACTGCTGGATGGCGGCCAGTGCTTCGCGGCCGCTGGCGCATTGAGCGACGATCTCGAAGTCGGGCGCCGTGCGCAGGCGCAGCTCGACCCCGCGCCGCGACAGCCCCTCGTCATCGACGATGATGGTGCGGACTTTCATGCGTGCGCCCCGCGCGCGACACCCGGCTGCAGCGGCTGCGGGTTCGCCGGCGCCTCACCGCGGGGGCCGGCGGTCTCGAGCGGCAGCGCCATGTCCACCCGCAGGCCGGGCCGGGAGTTCAGCACCGCGAAGCGGCAGTTCTCGCCGTACAGCACCGCCAGGCGCTCGCGGGTGTTGCCCAGGCCCACACCGCGCCGCTCGCCGGGGCTGGCGCCTTCGCGCAGACCCGGGCCGTCATCGATGACCGACAGCTCCAGCAGTCCCTCGCGCGTGCGGCCTTCGATGCGCACCAGGCCCCCCTGCTCGCGCGCCGACACCGCGTACTTCAGCGAGTTCTCCAGCAACGGCTGCAGCAGCAGGCTAGGCACCAGGGCGTTGAGCGCCGGCTCCTCGATCGCGTACTCGAGCCGCAGCCGCTCGCCGAAGCGCAGCCGCTCGGTGCCGAGGTACAGATCCAGCGCTTCGAGTTCCTGGCGCAGGGTGACCTTCTTCATCGGGTCCTGGTCGAGGGTGTAACGCAGGAACTCCGACAGGCGCGTCACCGCATGGTTCGCCTTGCGGTTCTGGTTGTCCAGGATGAGCGTGGAGATGGCGTTCAGCGTGTTGAACAGGAAATGCGGGTTGAGCTGGTAGCGCAACATTTTCAGCTGCGCCTCCTGCGCCAGGGCCACCGCCTTGAGCATCGCCTCTTCCTGCTTGCGCTGCGACTCATAGAACTTGATGCCGAAGTACAGCACGCTCCAGCACAGCAGCAGGTAGGTCGTGGACAGGGCGCCGCCGAAGAGCTCGAACAGCGTGTGCGCCTGCCAGTCCGGCTCGACGAACCATTTGTAGGACAGGTTGATTACGATGCGCAGCGCGAGCGCGGTGATGTAGCAGGTCGTGAGCACGCCCGTGATCATGACGCGCGGCGGCCGACCCCACAGGCGCCGGTAGATGAAGCGCATCGGCATCGACAGGAGGAACCCCGAGACCGCCGCCACCGCGATGACGCGCGCGTAGCTGGAAGGCTTCTCGTACAGCAGCGCACCGAAGTACTGGGTAACGCCGTACGCGGCCCAGCCCGCGGCGTGCAGGCTCCAGAACAGCACGTTGCGGTTGGTGCGGAATTGCTCGAGCGTCGGAATCTTCATGGTTGCGGCTGCGCGTCGCTTCGCCTCAAGCGCACACAGGCCTCACGAAGCTTAGGGCATCCGGGAGCTTGCCGGCCTGCCAAGTGACCGCGCAGCTGCCTCGCTTCGTCGCAGCTCAGGCGGCGCGCACCGCGTTCGGGCCACCCGCGGGGCGCAAGTCCTTAAGCCGTTGATTATTAAAGCTTAGGCTACGTCGACCGGACGAGGGCGACGCGGCTCGTCGGATCGGGCGAGCTCGCGAGCGCCTCCAGAGGGTGCGCCGGTGCGAGCGACGTGCCCTGCGCGAAGTCGCAGCCGATGGCGGTCAGCCATTGCAGCGCCGCCTGCGAGTCGACTCGCTTGGCGGCGCAGTGAATCCCCATCACCTTCGCGGCCTGCACGGCGGCGACCACCAGCGCTTGGGAGAACTTGTCCTTGAGCGCGGATGAGGTGAGCTTCGGGTCGATCTTCAGCAGCCGCACCGCCTTGGAGCGCAGCAGCGGCAGCACCTGGGAATCGAAGGAGAAGTCCTCGATCACCACCCAGGCACCGAGCTTGTCGCACTGGGTGATGAAACGCTCGACCTGCGCACGGCGTTGCGTGCACAGGGCCTCCGCGATTTCAAAGCCGAGCGTGTCGGCGGCGATGCCATGGGCATTCAGCGCCGCGGCAATCTTCTGCACGAAGCGCTCGTCCTCGAGCGTCGCGATCGACAGGTTGACGGTGAAGCTGGTGGGCTGGGAGTTCCACGCCGAGCGATGCGCGGCGAGCCATCCCAACAGCCGCTGCACAATCAGCGCGTCCAGTGCCGCAGGATCGCGCTGCGCCTCGCGGGGCGAGGTGCGTGCCACGACCTGAAAGCGGCGCGTTTGTCCGCCCGCGCGCAGCTTCGCGAATGGCAGCACTTCCAGTATCAGGTTCGCATCGCTCACCGGGGCCGCCACCACCGCGGCTACCGCCGGCGGGGCGGGCTCCGTTAGGACGGGGGGCACGCCGGGCGGGCGGGCCGCCCGTGGCGGTTTTGGCGCCGCGGCCGGCGCGTCCTCAACGAACTCGAGGCTCAACATGTCCGAGGACGATCTGATCTCCGCGGAGCCGTTCAGGCGCGACGCCGGCGGTGCCGGGGTGTATTCGGGCGCGAGCTCGAACTCGAGGATGTCGTTCACCTGCTCGGGCGGGATGGCCGCGGCCGGCAGCGGCGCGAGTACGGATTCGGCCGCGCGCTCGAGCACCGATATCGCTGCGGTGGTGGTGCCCCCCACGTGGGTGTCGCCAGCCCTGTGAGCGGCACCGGGCTTCATGAGCACCGCGAGGCGCTGCATGATGGCGCGCACCGGGGCGGTCGTCACGCGCTCTACGGTGTCGTCCCCCACTGACTTGCAGTCGGCGAGGATCATGGCGATGCCCACGAGATTGCCGCTCGGCGCGCGCACCGGCAGAAACAGCGCGTGCCGGCCATCCTCGAGACTCGTCTCATGGCAGGGGCTCGAGGTGTCGGTGGTGAGGACCTCGAGGGCCTCGACGACCACGCCATGCTCATCGGGCCCGAGCGCGCCTTCGCTCAGCCACAGCACGTTGGCTTCGTGGTCGCACAGGGAGACCGAGTGCAGGCGCCGCGGCGGCAACACATCGCGCAACTGCTGACCGAGTGACGGCACCGTGTGCCCGGCCGTCGCGCCAGGCACGACCGCGAGGCCGGGTGTATTCGCAGGCGGGCGTGCGGCCGTGGCTTTCTGTCGCAAAGGGGGTTTTTCCTGTCCGGGACTGTGCGCGGCACGCTCGGCGCGCCCTCCGCCGAAGCGTGGCAGCCCGGCGCCGCGGGTGCCGTGATTTCCTTCGCGTTCTGTTCGCAAATGGCGACACGGGTTATACGTACCCGTCGCCATTTGTCATATTGGTCGCAGCCGGCAGTTGGTCATAACTCGCGGGTCAGAGTTCGCGTCAGGGCCCGAGGAAGTCACGCTTGCCGAGCTCCACGCCGTTGTGACGCAGGATCCCGTAGGCGGTCGTGACGTGGAAGAACACGTTGGGAATCGCCCAGCGCTGCAGAAAATCCAGTCCCTTGAACTCCAGGGTGCGCTCGCCCGAGGGCAGCTTGATGTCGCGCGTTTCCGATCCTTCGAGCGCGCTCGCCGGCACGCTCTTCAGGTAGTCGATGGTGCGCGCGATGCGCGTGCGCAGCTGCTCGATGGAGGTCTCGTTGTCCTCGAAGCGCGGCGGCTCCTGGGCGGCGAGACGGGCGACCGAATTCTTCGCGATGTCGCAGGCGATCTGCACCTGGCGCGTCAGCGGCAACATGTCCGGCGCCAGGCGCGCGGCGAGCAGCACGCCCGGCTCGAACTTGCGCAGCGTGGCGTGGGCGAGTCCCCTCTCCAGGATCCGCGAGAGATTGCCGAGGGTGTTGGCGAACACGTCCACGGAGAACGCGTGCATCGGGATTTTCATGAGTGTTGCCTTTCGTGTGGCTGCGATCCGGAGCTGGTTGTCGGGGGAGTTTAGCCCGCGGGGCACAGACGGCGCCTCACACGTCTGGGTCGGGCGGCAGGTCTTGGTGCAGCGGGGGCTGGCGCGCCTGCCTCCCAGGTGAAACAATAGGGCATCCTGAAATGGAGATTGAGACTGCTATGAACCTGATCTGGACCCCGGCGCAATTGGCCATGTTCGCCAAGGTGGTGGATCTCAATGGCTTCTCGGCCGCCGCCCGGGCGCTCGCGGTCCCGAAGGCCGCGGTCAGCCGCGCCGTGGCCGACCTCGAAAAGACGCTCGGGGTGCGCGTGCTCGAGCGCACCACGCGGCGCATTTCACTCACCTCCGCGGGGCGCCTGCTGTACCCACACGCAAAGCGTGTCGGCGAGGAAACCGACGCCGCGCGCAGCGCGATCGCGAAGCTCCAGTCGCCCGAGGCGCGGCCGCTGCGCGTGGTAGCCGATCCCACCTACGGGCGCGTGCTGCTCTCGCCCCTGGTGCCGCGGTTTCTCGAGGCGTTCGCGCACGTGCCGCTGGAAGTGGCGCTCGATGCGCAGCAGTTGGCCGAAGGTGCCTGGGACGTCGCGATCCGCACCCGCCCGCCCGCGGACGGCAGCGTGACGCAACGCCTGTTGGGCGCACCGCCCGCGCTGCTGTGCGCGACACCCGCCTATCTGCAGCAGCGCGGTATGCCCGCGCGCCCCGACGATCTGCGCGGCCACGACCTGCTCACGCCGGACGCCGCCGAGCTGCCGGAGTTTCGCCTGCTGCTCGAGCGCGGTACGCAGCGCGCCGAAGTGCCGTTGACGCCGAAGCTCGCGGTCGACGACCCGGCGGTGCTGCACGCGGCCACTGCCGCGGGACTCGGCATCGGGCTGCTGCCGGAGTTCCTGTGCCGTCAGGGACTCGCCACCGGGCGGCTGAAGCCGGTGCTGTCGGAGTGGGCCGTGCCGGCGGCGGCTGCCTTGTATGCCTTGTACCCCACGGCGCTCGAGTCCGATCCGCGGGCGCAGCAGTTCGTGGATTTCCTGGCCGCGAACATCGTGCCGGCGCTGGCGCTGCCCAAGCCGGCGCGCGCGCCTGCGGCACAGCCCCGGACGCACGAGTCCGGGGCACATTGAGCGCGGACCCGGCCGCGGCACCCTGGGCTGCGCGGCGGACCCGCTACACTAGCCGTGCCGTCGGGGACCTGACGACGGGCGGAGGAATCGACGATGTACCGCGCGCCATTGCGTGAAATGCGTTTCGTGCTCGAGGAGCTCCTGGGCGCGGGCGGCCTGAGCGCATCTGCGCAGCTCGCCGACTATTCGGATGAGCTGGCGCGCTCGGTGCTCGAGGAGGCGGCGCGCTTTGCCGAGACCGTGCTCGATCCCCTGAATCGCCAGGGGGATACGCACGGGGCGCGCTGGACGGCGGATGGCGTGGTGACGGCGCCGGGGTTTCGCGAGGCCTACAAGCAGTTCGCGGCGGGCGGCTGGCCGGGCCTCGGCGCCGCGCCGCAGTTCGGCGGTCAGCGCGTGCCGCGCGTGCTGGTCAGCGCGGTGGGGGAGTTCTGGGGCTCTGCCTGCCTCGCCTTCAAGTTAGGTCCGATGCTGACGCACGGCGCCGTGCACGCCCTCGAGCTGTGCGGTTCGGCAGCGCAGAAAGAGCGCTACCTGCCCAGGATGATCAGCGGCGAGTGGACCGGCACCATGGTGCTCACCGAGCCGCAGGCGGGCTCGGATCTCGGGCAGGTGCGCACGCGCGCCGTGCCCGACGGCGATCACTACCGGCTGTTCGGGCAGAAGATCTTCATCACCTGGGGCGACCACGACCTCACCGCGAACACCGTGCACATGGTGCTCGGGCGCATCGAAGGCGCGCCGCCTGGGGTGAAGGGCATGTCGCTGTTCATCGTGCCGAAGGTGCTGGTGAACGCCGACGGTTCGCTCGGTGCGCGCAACGACGTGCGCTGCCTGTCGATCGAGCGCAAGCTCGGCATCCACGCGAGCCCGACGTGCGTGCTCGCCTTTGGCGAGAAGAACGGCGCGGTCGGCCATCTCGTGGGCGAGCCCGGCCGCGGCCTCGAGTACATGTTCGTCATGATGAACAGCGCGCGGCTGTCGGTGGGGAGCGAGGGCTACGCGGTCGGTGAGCGTGCCTTGCAGCGCGCGGCGGAGTGGGCGCGCACGCGCGTGCAGGGCAAGCCGCCGGTGGCGCAGCGCGCAGGCCCGGCGCCGATCATCAATCACCCCGACGTGAAGCGCATGCTTCTAATGATGAAGTCGCAGACCGAGGCGTCGCGTGCGCTCACTCTCCATACCGCCTTTCAGTTTGACCTGGCCACCTACAGCGGGGATGAGAAGATGCGCCGTGCCGCCCAGGGCCGCGGCGAGCTCCTCACGCCGATCGTCAAGGGCTGGTGCACGGAAATCGGCAACGAAGTGGCTGGCATCGGTGTGCAGGTTCACGGCGGCATGGGCTTTATCGAGGAGACCGGCGCCGCGCAGTACATGCGCGACGTGCGCATCACGACCATCTACGAAGGCACCACCGGCATCCAGTCGAACGATCTCATCGGCCGCAAGCTCGGCCACGATCGCGGCGCCGCGATGGGCGCATTGATCGCCGACATGGAGCGGGAGCTGCAGGCGATCACCGGCACCGATGCGTCGGTCGATGCCACCCGCAAGGCGGCGCTGGAGGCGGTTGCGGCGCTGAAAAGCGCCACGCAGGCGCTGCTCAGGACGCTCGCTTCACGCCCCGACGCGGGCATGGCGGTGTCGGTGCCGTACCTGAAGTTGTGCGGCTACGTGACCGGCGGCTGGCTGCTGGCGAAGTCGGCGGCGATCGCCGCGGCAAAGCCGGACGGTCCCGACCGCGAGTTCTATGCAGCCAAGATCCGCACCGCGCGCTTTTACGCCGCGCAGGTGCTGCCGGGCGCGGCGGCGCTCGCGCGCGTGGTCGAGGGCGGCGGGATGAGCGTGGTCGAGACCGACGCCGCGCTCATTTAGTCAGCCCCCTTCATGCCGGCGGAGGAAGCGATGAACCGACGTGAGCTGCTTGCGGGGGGAGTCAACATGATGGCGGCCGCCGCCCTGTCTTCACGGGCGGGCGCTGCGGACCCGGGCGCTGCGCTGATCGTGCGCAAGATCCCCTCGAGCGCCGAAGAGCTCCCCATCATCGGCTTGGGCACCTCGCGGACTTTCGAAGTCGGCGAGTCCGCTGCCGAGCGCGCGCCTCTCAAGGACGTGCTGGAGGCGTTCTTCGCCTCCGGCGCGCGTCTGATCGACACCTCGCCGATGTACTCGACCGCCGAGCGCGTGCTGGGTGAGCTGCTGATGCCGGACATGCACCAGCGCGCGTTCCTTGCCACCAAGGTGTGGACGCGCGGCGAGCGTTCCGGGATCGAGCAGATGACGCACTCGGCGCAGATGTTGAAGAGCGCACGGCTCGATCTCATCCAGGTGCATAATCTCCTGGATCTCGACACCCATCTGAAGACCCTGCGTAAGTGGAAGCAAGCGGGGCGGGTGCGTTACATCGGCGTCACGCATTACACCGTCAGCGCGCACGCCGACCTGGCGCGGGTGCTGGCGCGCGAGAAGCTCGACTTCGTGCAGTTCAACTATTCACCGGTGACGCGCGATGCGGAAGCGCGCCTGCTGCCGCTGGCGGCGGAGCGCGGCGTCGCGGTGCTGGTGAATCGCCCGTTCGAGGACGGCGCGTTGTTTAAGGCGGTGCGCGGCAAGCCCCTGCCCGCGTGGGCGGCAGACCTGGACGCCGCGAGCTGGGGCCAGCTCGCACTCAAGTTCATCGCCGCGCATCCCGCGGTCACCTGCATCATTCCCGCGACCGGCAAGCTGGCGCACCTGAAAGACAACCTCGCCGGTGGCCGCGGACGGCTGCCGGATGCGGACCAGCGCGAAGCGATCGCCCAGGCGTTCGTGTAGTTAGCGGCGTCTGCGCTGCGCACGGCGTGCCGCGCCCGGCACGCGTAATTTGAATTGCGGCGGCTCGTTCAGGTTCTGCAGGAACACGCGCCGCTCTTCGGGGGTGAGCGCGGCCCAGTCGACTTTCTGCGCGTGGCTGCGGCGCAGTTGCCGATCGCTGACCTGGGTGCAGGCGCGGCTGCTGCTGAGCCACGCGGCGGGCAGGCGCGTCGTCGAACCCCGCCGCAGCATATCCACCACCGCCGCGGCCACGACGGGATCGCGTGTCAGATTGCTGTGTGCCACGCGCGCGTAGACGCTGCGCACGCCCGCGAGCGCGGCGCTCGTCGCCGGCACGGTGCCGTCGCCGTGGCGCGTGAGCGTGTAGACGAAGTCGTCGTTGCGCCGCGTGACCGCGGTGACGGTCTCCTGACCCACCCCGACGATGCTGGCAAACCGCTCATCCGGCGGTGCGAGCCGCTGTCGCGCCGCGAGCGCCGCCTGCATCAGTGCCGCGCGCGGCTGCGGACCGGAGGCAGGCCATGCGCGCGCATCGAACAGATCGGTACCGCTGCCGCCGGCAGCGACGGGCAACAGGTCATACAGGCTCGGAAAGGTGCTGAAGACCTCCGCGGCCAGGCTCTCGGCGGATGCCTCGCCGGCGAGCCGCGCCACCTTGCGCACCACCGCGTAGGTGCCGCGCACGGCCTGCACGGCGGCGAACGAGCCGCAGTGCGGCGTCCCCAGCAGCACCAGGCGCTCGACGTTGCCGGTACCCGCGAGTGCCAGCGCCGCGCGGGCGACCAGTCCCCCCATGCTGTGCGCCACGATTGCCACGCGCGTGCGGCCCGCCGCGCGCACGCGCTCGGCCAGCGCGCTTCCCAGCTGCGCGACCGGCAGCCGCCAGTCATAGTCATGAAACTCGGCCGCCAACCCGTGCGCGCGCAGATATAACTTCAGCCGCAGGTAGGAGAACGGCACCACGCCGAGCGACACGATGTGCGCCGCTCCCGGTACCCGCAGCGTCGCCAGGCGTCCCAGCTGGATGTCGATGGGATCGAGCCACACGATGTCGTGCGGCAGCGGCGGCGGGCGCAGCAGCCCCAGCTGCGAGCCCATGATGCCCGGCACCAGCAGCACACGCAGCGCTGCATCGGCCACGGGCGCGCGCTGCGCACGGCGCGCCAGCGCCGCGAGCGCGCGATACTCGGCGGCGCCGAAGTAGGCCAACAGTTCGCGCCGGCGCTCCCCGCTCGCGAGCCACAGCCCGATCTGTTCATCGCTCCACGCGAAGCGGTCGTACGGCGTGACGTGATCGAGCGGTGAGTCGGGGGAAATCACGCGAAGGCTGCGGCCGGGACGCGCGTCAGATGTTACCGGGCGCTCAACGGCCGTACGCGCGCGCTTACTGCGAGGCTGCCGCCGCCCTCGAGCAGCAGCACCAGCGGCACCTCACTGCCGGGCGTGAGCGGGTGCGCGAGTGCCTGCAACATCACGTGCAGCCCGCCGGGCGCGAGCCGCAGCGTCGCTCCCGGGGCGATGCTCAGGCGCTCGTGCGGCCGCATGGTGGATTGTCCGTCCTCGAGCCGGGTGTCGTGGATCATCGCGCGGCCGGCGAGCGGCGAGCGCACTGCGATGATCACGACTTCACTCTTGCCGCCGTTCTGCACTGTCATGTAGGCGGCCGCCACGTCCGCGCCCGGTATGGCGCGAATCCACGCGTCCTGAACGCTCAGCGCGGAGGCCTGGGCGCCGGCGACGCCCGCGCAGAGCATCGCGAGACAGGCGGCGAAGAGCACGGCGGGGTTTCTCAAAGCGGCGATCCTGTGCGCGCCGGCGTTGACGTCGCGCCGCGCAATTATGCCAGACGAGTCCCGACACGACCGACTATCATGCGCAGTCCAACACCCCATGCAAGCCAGCCACGACGCTTCCGAAGTTCCCGCACTGATTGCGCTGTTTGCCGGTGCGCTGGCGATCGGAAGCTCCGGCATTTTCGTGAGGCTTTCGGAAACCGGGCCGACGGCTACGGCGTTCTGGCGTGGTGCGCTCGCGCTGCCGCTGCTCGCCGCGTGGGCGCTGCTGGAGCGTCGCGCCCGCGCCGGCGCGGCGCAGCCCGAGGCGCCGGCCATGACGCGCGGCTGGCGCGATCCGATGTTTTTCTGGGCCGGAGTGTTCTTCGCCGGCGATCTCGCGTTGTGGCACGCATCGCTGCTGCTCACTTCGGTCGCCGCCTCGACGCTGGAAGCGAACTGCGCGCCCCTGGTCGTGACACTGGGGGCGTGGGCGCTGTGGGGTGAGCGCCCGCGGCTGAGCTTCCTGCTGGCGCTGGCGCTCGCCTCAGTGGGGTTGTTGCTGATCGTGAGCACGAAATTCGCGCACGGGCCGGCCGCCCTCACGGGCGACCTGCTGGGACTGGGCACGGCGTGCTTCTATGGCTTCTACATTCTCGCGGTGGCGCGCCTGCGCACCCGTCACGGCGCCGGTATCGTCATGTTCAACAGCACGCTGGTGTTCACGCTGCTGCTGCTGCCGCTGGCGCTCACGCAGAAGTTCCTGCCCGACACGCCGCGCGGCTGGCTGCTGCTGGCGGGTTGCGCGCTGTCGGCGCAGGTGCTCGGCCAGGGCCTGGTGGCGTATGCGCTGGCGCACCTGCCCGCCACGTTCAGCTCCGTGGGACTGTACCTGCAGTCGATCGCCGCGACCGCTTACGCGTGGCTGCTGCTGAACGAACGGCTCACGCCGTGGCAGATTGCCGGCGGGTTCATCGTGCTCGGCGCGATTGCGCTGGCGCGCACCGCGCGCCGCACGCCGCTGCCGGACTCACAGACCGTGCAGGCGCCTCAGGTGCAGCGCGCGTCGATCCAGTCGAGCGCGCCGCGCCACAGCGAGTCGCGGTGACGCTCGGAGAAGAAGCCGTGATGACCGATGGCGCGCACGCCGGCGTCCGCGGGCGTCGTCCAGCGCCGCTCGATCTGCGCCTGCGGGTAGGAAGCTAACAGCGCCTCGACCGCCGCCGGCGTGGCGATGGGATCGTCGGTGAATCCCCACGCCAGCACCGGTGCGCGCACCGCCGCGAACTGGCTGTCGCGCAGGTCGTCGTCGAGATCCGGACCGAAACGCGCGGCAGTGAGGCACCACTTGCGCCATTGCAGGAACACGCCGCGCGGCAGGGAGTCTCCCGTCCACAGCGCGCCGTGCGGCACGTAGCCCAGGCGCCGCAACATCAGCGGACCGTAGACCTTCCAGAACAACAGCGCCTGGTAGCGGAACGGCGCGCGTTGCCGGCGCCAGTAACCGGTCGAGGTGGCGAGCATGAGGTGTGCGCGGGCGCGAGCCTGATTGGGCATGCAGCCGATGAGCTGGCCGCCGACGCTGTGCCCCACCGTGACCAGCGGCAGCCGCGGGAAGCGCTCCGCCAGCCAGGCGAGCGCCGCCGGCATGTCGAGCACACCCCAGTCGCTCATGCGCGCGGGGTCGGCGCTGAGCGGCGCGTGCGCGGACGCTCCCATGCCGCGGTAGTCGTACACCAGGGTGTGGTAGCCGCGCTGCGCGCAGTAGGCCGCGAACTTCAGATAGAACTCACGCGGGAAGCCGGTGGCGCCGTTGACGACCAGGGCGCCGCGCGCCTGCGTCCCCTCGCTCAGGAGGCCCGCCAGCGCACGCTCGTCGCGCGCCCTGAACGTGACCGGTTGCGGCGCCAGCCCGGCTGCCGCGGCGCCGGCCTGCGCCGGGGCCGCCGTGGAGCCCGGCTGCTGCGGCTGCGCACTCACAGCGCGTGCTCCGCGATCAGCCTGGCGAGTGCATCGATGGCGGGCCGCCGCGCCGTGCTCTTGCGCCATATCGCTCCGATATGGCGCCGCGGCGCCGGTTTCGCGAACGGACGCAGCACCACGCCGCGGGCGTTGCGGTAGGCGCCGCGGCCGGCGAGCTCCGGCAGCAGCGTCACGCCCGCACCCGTTGCCACCATCTGGCGCAGGGTCTCCAGACTCGTGGCGCGAAAGTCCTGCGAGTCCCGCACGCCGACGCGGCTGCAGACTTCCAGCGCCTGGTCGCGCAGGCAGTGACCGTCTTCGAGCAGCAGCAGCGTCTCGCCCTTGAGGTCCGCCACGCGCACCGTGTCTCGTGCGGCGAGCGGATGGCGCTCGGGCAGCGCCACGGTGAACGGCTCGCTGTAGAGCTCGCGCGCCTCGAGGCCTGCCAGCTCGACCGGCAGGGCGAGAATGCCGACATCGAGCTCCCCGCCGTGCAGCTTCTCGAGCATCGGCGCGGTCTGGTACTCGTACAGGCGCAACTGCAGCCGCGGCAGGCTCTTGCGGATCGCGGGCGCGACGCGCGGCAGCAGGTACGGGCCGATGGTCGGCAGCAGCGCCACGCGCAGCTTGCCGGCGAGCGGATCGCGCTGGCTGCGCGCGAGCGCGACGACCTCGTCGCTCGCCTCGAGGATGCGCCGCGCGCGCGCCACGATCTCTTCCCCGGCCGGGGTGAGCGAGACGTTGTTGGGCGCCCGCTCGATGAGCTGCACCCCGAGAGTCTGCTCGAGCTTCTTCAGCTGCGCCGACAGCGTCGGCTGGCTGACGAAGCAGCGCGCGGCCGCACGGCCGAAGTGACGGTTGTCGGCCACCGCCACGAGGTAGCGCAGGTCCTTGAGTTTCAGCTCCATGGTCCGGGAGAGATATATGGAATCTATCGGGAAGATAAAATCAATCGATTGGAATGATAGCAGGTCCGGCGGCATGATGCCCTCGTCCCGATACGGGCAGTTCCCTCAGATGGCAGTCAAGGAGTCTTGCGTATGTCAGGCGTCGGCCAGCGTTTTCCGCAGTTTTCGCTCACGGGCGTCGTGTCCAACGACGTCAACCACGCGTTCCAGTCCTTCACCCAGGACAGCTTCCCCGGCAAGTGGCGGGTGGTGTTCTTCTGGCCCAAGGACTTCACCTTCGTGTGCCCCACCGAGATCGCCGCCTTCGGCAAGCTCGAAAAGGAGTTCCGCGCGCGCGATGCGCAGCTGCTGGGCGCCAGCATCGACACTGAGTACGTGCACCTCGCCTGGCGGCGCCAGAAGGAGGAGCTCAGGAACCTCCCCTTTCCGATGCTCGCCGACGTCAAGCGCGAGCTCGCCGGGGCGCTGGGCATCCTCGATCCGGAAGCCGGCGTGGCGCAGCGCGCGACCTTCATCGTGGATCCGCACGGTGTGATCCGCTTCGTCTACGTCACCGACCTCAACGTGGGCCGCAGCCCCGAGGAAGTGCTGCGCGTGCTGGACGCCCTGCAGACCGATGAGCTGTGCCCCTGCAACTGGCAGAAGGGCGAAGACACGCTCAAGGCGGCCTGAGGTGAGCACTCTGGAGGGCATTCGCGAGGCGCTGCCGGGCTACGCGCGCGATCTGCAACTGAATCTCGGCACGGTACTGACGCCGGCGGGGGCTCCCGGCCTCACGGAGCGGCAGATCTGGGCGGTGGCGCTCGCCGCAGCCAGCGCATCGCGCAACGCGGCGTTCAGCTTGCGACTCCAGGCGCTGGCCGCGAGTCATCTCGACGCCGCGCACGTGAGCGCGGCGCACGCCGCCGCCGCCATCATGGCCATGAACAATGTCTACTACCGCTTCCTGCACCTGGTGGAGGATCCCGAGTACGCCAAGCTTCCGGCGCGCCTGCGCATGAACGTCATCGGCAGCCCCGGCATCGCCAAGGCGGACTTCGAGCTGCTGGCGCTCGCGGTATCGGCGATCAATGGCTGCGGAAGCTGCGTTGCCTCGCACGAACGGCAACTGCGCCAGCACGGAGTGGCTCCCGAGGCGGTGCAGAGCGCGGTGCGCATCGCCGCGACGGTGCATGCGGTGGCGCGGGTGCTGGAGAGCGTGGGCGGGGAGCGCCTGGACAAGGCAGCGGCCTGAAGCCATTGGACCCAGGCGGACGCGACTGCGGCAGGCCGCCGGTTTCACCGATACACTGATGGAGGTTTGTCCACTGCAATCAGATCGTTGGCCGTCCAGGCGCTGACCCTGTGTCTCGGGCTCGCCAGCGTCGGGCGTGCGTTCGCGGCGCACACCGTCTCGGACGATTTGAGTCGCCAGGTCACGGTTCGCGATCCGCCGCTGCGCATCGTGAGCCTGGCCCCGGGCGCCACCGAGATGCTGTTCGCCGCCGGCGCCGGCGCCCAGGTGATCGCGACGGTCGAGTATTCCGACCAGCCGCCGGCGGCACGACGCGTGGCGCGCATCGGCGACGTGGCCGCGGTCGACATGGAGCGGCTCGTGGCGTTGCGGCCTGACGTGGTGGTGGCGTGGCCAGCGGGCGGCAATCCGGCGCAGCGCGAGAAGATCGCGCGACTCAACATCCCGGTCTACGAACAGCAGGTGGTGCGACTGACCGACCTGCCCGTCTCGGTGCGGCGCCTGGGCGCGCTCGCCGGCACCGGCGCGGCGGCCGAGCGCGCCGCGCACGACATCGAGGCGCGCCTCGCAGCGCTGACGCGCACTTACGGCGCGGGCGGCGCCGGGAAACTGCCGACCGTGCTGCTGCAGGTGTGGAATCGCCCCATCTACACCGTGGGCGGTCAGCACCTCATGAGCGATGCGCTCTCGATCTGCGGCGCGCGCAACGTGTTTGCCGACTTGCCGGAAGCCGGTCCGGTGGTGGATACAGAGGCGGTCATCGCGCGGGATCCCGACATCATCATCGCGGCGGCGCCTCCGGGGGAGGGCGGGGCGTGGCTCGCCGACTGGAAGCGATTCGCGACTCTGGCGGCGGTGCGCAGCGGGCGGCTGGTGGTGTTCGAGGACCAGGCCTTGAGTCGCCTCGGGCCCAGCGTCATCGACGCCACCGAGGGGCTGTGCCGGACGATCGCGCGCTTCAGTCGCGGAAGTTATTGAACTGCAGCGGCACATCGAGCTTCGCGCCGCGCAGCAGCGCGATCGCCGCCTGCAGCTCATCGCGCTGCTTGCCGCTGATGCGCACCTTGTCGCCCTGCAGACTCGCCTGCAGCTTGAGCTTCGAGTCCTTGACGAGGCGCATGATCTTCCTGCCGGTGTCCTGATCGATGCCGTGCCTGAGCACCACTTCCTGGTGCGCGGCCGAGAGCGTCGTCTGCGGCTCCTTCACCTCAAGGCACACCAGGTCGACGGCGCGCTTGGAGAGGCGCAGCTTCAGGATTTCCAGCATCTGCTTCAACTGAAAGTCCACCTGCGCGTGCAGTGTGACCGTGAACTCCAGCAACTCGAAGCGCGCGCCCGTGTCCTTGAAGTCGAAACGCTGCGACAGCTCGCGGTTTGCCTGGTCGACCGCGTTGGCGACTTCGTGGGCGTTGAGCTCGGACACCGTATCGAAGGAAGGCATGGACCTGCTGCCTCAGCGCGGCTTTTTCTTGGCTTTGGCGTCGAGCTTGCGGCGATGCTTGCGCGAGAGCTCCATGAAGCGCGGCGTGGGGCCGATGTCTTCGTAGAGCGGATCGCCCTGCTCGTCGGTGGAAATCACCCGTTTGCCGGCGATGTAGGGCATGGCGGCCGCGATTTCCTTGAGCGCCGCGCCCAGCAGTTCGGTAATGAGCTGCTCGGGCGCGCGCCCGGGGAACATCTCCGCGAGCGCCGCGAGACGCGCGGCATCATCGACCGGCAGCCGCACGGCGTACGTCTTGGCGGTGCGCGGCGCAGCCGCTCGCTCGCGCCAGCTGTCGAGCAACTCTTTGAAACTCACCTGCAGACCACTCCTTAGCGCGCCTGACGAGCCCGGGCGCGCATTCTAGCGGAAAGCATGCGCACACCGGCGCTTGTGACAGCGCGGCTGCGGGCGGTAGCATCGAGGGGCCATCGTGACGGAGGCGAGCGGCGCCCTACGCAAAGGCAAGGAGGTTTTCATGTTCGATCATATCGGTTTGAAGGTGAAGGATCTGGACGCCAGCGTGCGCTTTTACACCGCTGCCCTGGGTCCTTTGGGTTACGAAGCCACCTCGCAGGACGAGTCGAGCGCGGCATTCGGCGCCAAGGGGACCTACACCCTGTGGCTCTATGCCGACGCCAAACTGGCGCATTCCCTGGTGCATATCGCCTTTACCGCCGGCAACCGTGCGGCGGTCGATGCGTTTTACCGCGAAGGGCTCAAGGCGCGCGGCCGCGACAACGGCCCGCCCGGTGCGCGCAACGACTACAGCCCGACGTACTACGCCGCGTTCCTGTTCGACCCCGACGGGAATAACGTCGAGGCCGTGTGCCTGAAGTAATCCCAGGTTAGCGCGCACCTCGCCGGGGCGTTCCGCTTGACGTCCCAACTGCCCGACGGTGATACTCGTGTCAATGTCGCAGCAACCCCGCAGCATTTCGCGTTCCTGGTGGTGGCGCCCGTCATAACGGAGTGGGCTGACGGCTGGCTTGTTTCTCGCGACTTAAAGATTTCTTGCGGCACCAGAAACCCATCTCCGGATGACCCCGGGATGGGTTTTTTGTTGTCCTGATCCACATCTGGAGTCCTGAAGCGTTGCAACCACCCTTCGACATAACCGGTGATCTCGACACACCGGTGTCGGCGTTCATGAAGCTCGCCGCGTTCGAGCCACGCTTTCTGCTCGAGAGCGTCGAGGGGGGCGAACGGCTGGCGCGTTACTCGTTCATCGGTTTCGGTGACGCGCTCGAGGTGCGGCTCGATGAGGCGGGCCTGACGATCGGCGCGCAGCGCCACCCGCTGCCGGCCAGCGGCGCGGAGCTGCTGTCGGGGCTGCGCACCGCACTGCGCCTGGCGCCCAAGCCCGAGCCGGACATTGCCGGCGTACCGCTCGCGGGAGGGCTGGTCGGCTACGCCGCCTACGACGTGGTGCGGTACTTCGAGCGCCTGCCGGCCCGCACGCGCGGTGTCAGCGGCGTGCCGGCACTGCACTACGTGGCGCCGCGATCGGTGCTGGTGTTCGATCACTTGACGCGCGGCATCGCGCTGCTTCATGCCGGCTCGGAACAGGAGCGCCGTTCGCTGCGCCAGGAAGTGGTGCGCGCGCTGCGCGGCGCATCGCCCAACGGCCGGCGGCGCGGCCGCTACGCGCCACCGACCACGGCCTACCAACGCACGGACTATATGGCCGGCGTGCGGCGCACCCAGGAATACATTGCCGCGGGCGATGTCTACCAGCTGGTGCTGGCGAGCCGGTTCTCGGGCCGCCACGAGCTCGATCCCTTCCAGGCGTATCGCGCGCTGCGGCTGATCAATCCCTCGCCTTACATGTACTACTGTGCGCTCGGGGAGGTGGCGGTGGTGGGCTCTTCGCCCGAAGCGCTGGTGAAGCTCAACGGGCGGCACGCGCAGCTGCGACCCATCGCCGGCACCCGGCCGCGCTCGCCGGATGCCGCCGTCGACCGCGCACGCGAAGCGCAGCTGCTCGCCGATCCCAAGGAGAATGCCGAGCACGTGATGCTGGTGGACCTGGCGCGCAACGACCTCGGGCGCGTGGCCCGTGCCGGCAGCGTGCGCGTGGAGCCCTATCGGTCCATCGAGCGCTACAGTCACGTCATGCACATGGTGAGCGGCGTGCACGGCGAGCTTGCCGTCGATCGCGATGCGTTCGACCTGTTCGCCGCGGCATTTCCGGCCGGCACGCTGGTGGGTGCGCCCAAGGTGCGCGCCATGCAGATCATCGATGAGCTCGAGCCGGTGAATCGCGGCCTGTATGGCGGCACGGTGGGCTACTTCGGCGCGCGCGGCGACATGGATCACGCCATCACCATCCGCACACTGGTGTTCAGCGGCGATGAGTACAGTTACCAGGCCGGCGCCGGCATCGTCGCCGACAGCGTGCCGGAAGCCGAGCACGAAGAGGTGTTGGCCAAGAGCGCGGCCCTGGTGCGCGCGCTCGAGCTCGCCGAGGAGGGGTTGTGACGCCGCACCTGCTGCTGATCGACAACTACGACTCCTTCACCTACAACCTGGTGCAGGCGTTCCTGGTGCTCGGCGCGCAGGTGAGCGTCTACCGCAACGACGCGCTCACGCCGCAGCAGGCGCAGGCGCTCGCACCCTCGCACCTGTGCATCTCGCCCGGACCGGGGACGCCGTACGACGCGGGCGTATCCATGGACATGATCCGCGCATTCGCCGGTCGCATTCCGGTGCTCGGCGTATGCCTCGGACACCAGGCCATCGTGGAAGTGTTCGGGGGCAAGGTGGTGCGGGCCGATCGCCTCATGCACGGCAAGACTTCGCTCGTACGTCACGATCAGCGCACGCTGTTCGAGGGTCTGCCGCAGCCGTGCGAGGTGGGGCGCTACCATTCGCTGATCGCCGCTCCCGCGACGATGCCGCCGGAGCTCGAGGTGAGTGCGCGGACCGCGGAAGGGGAGATCATGGCGGTGCGCCACCGTTCCCTGGTGGTGGAGGGCGTCCAGTTTCATCCCGAGAGCATCCTGACGCCCGACGGTCCACGGCTGCTGGGCAATTTCCTCACGTACACCGCCGGTGAGCGCGCTCGGCAAGCCACGCCCGGAGCAGGCCATGGCGCTCCCGCGTGAGCTGCTGCAACAGCTGTTCGAGCGCCGCGACCTGTCGCAGGCGCAGGCCGAGGAGCTGCTCGCTCACCTGACCGACCCGCAGTTGCCGCCGGCGATGGCCGGGGCGATCCTCGCGGCGCTCTCGACCAAGGGCCTGGTGGCGGATGAAGTGCGGGGCTTCGCGCAGGCGATGCGGCGCCTGGCGCGCCGCCCCGACCTGCCCGCGAACCTGCGCGCGGTCGACATCGTCGGCACCGGCGGTGATGCCTCCGGAAGCTTCAACATCTCCACCGGCACCGCGCTGCTGACCGCCGCCTGCGGCGTGCCGGTCGTCAAGCACGGCAACCGCTCGGTCTCGAGCCGCTGCGGCAGCGCGGACGTGCTCGAAGCCCTCGGGCTCGCGATTCCTGCGGATGCGCAGGCCGCCGCGGCGTGTCTCAAGGCCACCGGCTTCACCTTCCTGTTCGCGCCGCACTACCATCCGGCCACCAAAGCGCTCGCCCCGATTCGCGCAGCGCTGGGCGTGCGCACCGTGTTCAACATCCTGGGACCGCTGGTCAATCCCGCGCAGCCGCCGCTGCATCTGGTCGGCGCGTTCAGTGTGGAGGTGGCGCGGCTGATCGCCGACACGTTCCGGGGTCTGCCCATCGAGCGCGCCTTCGTGGTGCACGGCGCGGGCGGGTGGGATGAGCCCACGCCCATCGGTCCGTTCACGCTGTTCGACGTGCGGCCCGGCCGCGTCGAGGCGCACGTGCGCGCGCCGGCGGAGTACGGACTCGCCCCCTGCAGGGTGAGCGATCTTGCCGGAGGCGACGCCGGGCACAATGCCCGCGCGCTCGAGGCGGTGCTGTACGGCGAGGATCGCGGCGCGCATCGCGATTGCCTGCTGTTGGGTACCGCGCTGGCGCTCGAGCTGGCGGGCGAGACGCGCGAGCCCCGCGAGGGCATCGCCCGTGCAGCGGCGGCCGTTGACTCGGGCGCCGCGCGGCGATTGCTCGATGCGCTGAGGCAACAGCGGCCGGAGCGCAACACGTGAGCGTCGCGTTTCTCGATGAAATGGCCGACGCCAGCCGCGAGCGGGTGCGCGCGGCGAAGCACACCCGCTCGGAGGCGGCGCTCGAGGTTCACGTCCGGCAGATCCCCGCGCCGCCGCGCCTGCGCCTGGATGCTTCCGGATTCGATCTCATCGCCGAGCTGAAACTGCGCTCGCCGGCGGCGGGGCAGCTGGGTCCGCCGAGCGAGAACCTGGCGGCACGCGTCACGGCGTACGCGCGCGCCGGGGCCGCCGCGGTCTCGGTCCTCACCGAGCCGAGCCGCTTCGATGGTTCACTCGAGCATCTGGCGAGCGCCACGCGGGCGCTGGCGCCGCTCGCCGTGCCCGCCATGCGCAAGGACTTTCTCGTGGATCCCTACCAGGTGCTGGAGGCGCGCGCCTTGGGTGCCGGCGGGGTGCTGGTCATTGTGCGCATGTTGTCGCGCAGCGAGATCGATGCACTGCTCGATTGCGCTCGTTCGCTGGCAGTGTTCGTGCTGCTGGAAGCCTTCGACGCGCGCGACATCGAGCTCATGGGCGAGCTGATCGAGGCGCACGCGGGAGCGAATCAGTTGTTGGCGGGCGTGAATTGCCGCGACCTCGCGACGCTGCAGGTGGTACCGCAGCGCCTGCTGGAGCTCGCGCCGCTCCTGCCCGCGCGCACGCCGCGGGTGGCCGAAAGCGGCGTGGGATCGGCGGCGGATGCGCGGCAGATTGTCGCGGCGGGCTACCAGCTGGCGCTCGTCGGCAGCGCGCTCATGCAGGCCGACGACCCCGCAGCGCTCGCCGGGGTGCTGCTGGCGGCGGGACGCGCGGCCCGCAAGGCGCCCTAGATGTGGATCAAGATCTGCGGCATGACCACTGCTGAGGCGGTAACGGCGGCGATGGCTGCACGCGTGGATGCAATCGGGTTCGTGTTCGCCGAGTCGTCGCGCCGCCTGACGCCACAGCGGGCGGCGCAACTGGCGCAGAGCGCGCGCGGGCGGGTGCGCTGCGTGGCGGTGACCCGGCATCCGGCCCAGGCGACGGTGGATGAGATCCTGAAGGTGTTCAGGCCGGACGCGTTGCAGACGGACCTGTCCGATCTCGATCGGCTGCAACTGCCGGCCGCACTCGAGCTGCTGCCGGTGGTGCGCGCCGGGGATGAAGCGCCCGCGACCCTGCCGGGGCGGATCCTGTTCGAGGGACCCATGAGCGGTAGCGGCGTCGCGGGCGACTGGAACGCCGCCCGCCGTCTGGCGCGCCGCACGCAGCTGGTGCTCGCAGGCGGACTCAACACCGGCAACGTGGCCGCCGCCATCGCCGCGGTGCAGCCCTTCGGGGTTGACGTGTCGAGCGGTGTCGAGGTGCGGCCGGGAATGAAGAGTGCGGCCGAGATTGTGAGCTTTGCATCGGCCGCGCGTGCCGCATCAGAGGATCCCGCATGAGTACACCCGCCGCCCTGCCTGACGCCGCCCGCCTGCTCGCCGACCTGATCGCCGGCGTATTTCCCGACGCACGCGGCCGCTTCGGCCCGTTCGGCGGTCGTTACGTTCCGGAAACGCTGATTCCCGCGCTCGAGCGCCTCGAGCGCGGCGTGCGCGAGCACCTGCATGAGCGCAGCTTTCAGGCGCAGTTCTCCGAGCAGCTCACGAGCTGGGTGGGCCGCCCCACGGCGCTCACGTTTGCGGGCCGCTTGTCGGCGCGCTGGGGCGCGCAGCTGTGGCTCAAGCGCGAGGATCTGGCGCACACCGGTGCGCACAAGATCAACAATGCGATCGGCCAGGCGCTGCTCGCGCAGCGGCTCGGCGCCAGGCGCATCGTTGCCGAGACCGGCGCGGGACAACACGGCGTCGCGAGCGCCGCGGCGTGCGCACGGCTGGGGCTGCCCTGCACGGTGTACATGGGGTCGATCGACATGGAGCGCCAGGCCCCCAACGTGGGACGCATGCGCCTGTTGGGCGCCGAGGTCGTGCCCGTGACCACCGGCGATCGCACGCTGCGCGCCGCCATCGACGAGGCTCTGCGCGCCTGGGTGTCGGATCCGCTCGAGACTTATTATCTGCTCGGCTCGGTCGTGGGACCGCACCCGTATCCCTATCTGGTGCGCGAGCTGCAGTCGGTGATCGGCCGCGAGGCCCGCGCGCAGATGCTCGCCGCAACCGGTGCTCTGCCGGATGCAGTCATCGCCTGTGTCGGGGGAGGCTCCAATTCCATGGGCGCCTTTCATGCGTTCATCCCCGACACCACGGTCGAGATCATCGGCGTCGAGGCGGGCGGACGCGGCGCGGGCCTGGGTGACAACGCCGCGACGGTCGCCTTCGGGCGGCCCGGCGTACTGCACGGCACCTACTCCATGCTGCTGCAGAACGCAGACGGCCAGATCCAGGAGACGCATTCGGTTTCCGCCGGGCTCGACTATCCCGGCGTCGGCCCGGAGCACGCGCTGCTGTCGGCCGTGGGACGCGTTCACTACCAGACCGCGAGCGACGAGGAGGCGCTGGCCGGGGTGCGCGCCCTGAGCGAATGCGAAGGGATCCTGCCGGCCCTCGAGAGCGCGCACGCCCTCGCGGGCGCGGCCCGCTGGGCACAAGCGAACCCCGGCCGCTCCGTGCTCGTGTGTCTCTCGGGGCGCGGGGACAAGGACATGTCCACTCTGCAGCAGACGCTCCTCGAGCGAGAGCGCCGATGAGCCCGCGCGAGCGCATCAGTCAGGCGATCCGCGCCGCCGCTGCGGGGGGCGAGCCGGCGCTCGTGGCCTACCTCACCGCGGGCTACCCGCAGAGAGAGAGGTTTCGCGAGCATGTGCTCGCGCTGGCGGCCGGGGCCGAGGTGGTCGAGATCGGCGTGCCGTTCACCGATCCGATGGCGGACGGCGTCACCATTCAGCGTGCCAGCCTTGCAGCTCTCGCCCAGGGCGTGAGCCTCGAGTGGATCCTCGCCGAGCTGGAGCAGATCCGCGGGGTCGGCGTGCCGCTGCTGCTGATGAGCTACCTGAACCCGCTGTTGGCCTTCGGCCTCGAACGGCTCGCCCAACGGGCGGCGCGCGCCGGGGTGGCGGGCTTCATCGTGCCCGATCTGCCGCTCGAGGAAAGCAGCGAGCTGCGCGCCGCGCTGGATGCGGAGCAGCTCGCGCTGGTGCAGATGGTGACTCCGGTTACGGAAGCTGCGCGCCTGCAGCAGCTGTGCGCGGGCAGCCAGGGCTTCGTGTACGCCGTCACCATGACCGGGACAACCGGCAAGCATGTCGCGGTGCCCGACGAGGTCATCAGCTATCTCGATCGCGTGCGGGGGAGTTCGCCGCTTCCGGTGTGCGCCGGTTTCGGCATCCGCAGCCGCGAGCAGGTCAAGCGGCTGCGCGGGCACGTCGACGGGGTGGTGATCGGCTCGGCGCTGGTGGAGGTGTTGGAGCGGGGGGAAGATCCCACGGCGTGGCTGCGGCAATTGCGTTTCAATTAACCGATTCAGGATGCTCGAGCTCAGGGGCTGGTGTCAGCAGGGGCGAACGCTGCTCCAGACAGTCATACAGATCGCCAGCGACATCGCTCCAACGACGCAACGTGGCCCGCGCGATCAGCGTTTTTCGCTGCTGCAGGTAGTCGCGATCGGTGATCAGGCGACGCACCGCACGGGTGATGTCTGCGGTGTCTGCAGGGTCGACGTAGTCCATCAATTCCCCGCAAACTTCCGGAATCGAGCTCGCTTTGGAGGCGACACACAGACTGCCAAACCACGCAGACTCACCCACCGGCAGGCCCCAACCCTCTACGTGGCTCGGAAAGATGGAGAACAGGCAGTATTTATACAGCCATGCCAGCACTTGATCGGAGGGGCCGTTCACGACGCGTACGAACTGTGCAAGCACAGCGTCACTCTCCAACCGGGCGCGAAGCTCCGCGCCACCGACGCGCCCGTACATCCCCGCAAACAACAGTAACGGTGTCTTGTCACCGAACTCCCCGATCAGGCGCCGCCACGTCTGCAGCAGCGAAATGCCGTTCTTTCTGGCATCGATCGTGCCTGCGGCAAGCACGAACTCCCGGCCCGCAAGCTGCGTCAATTGCGGCGGCAGGGGAATCTCGGCGTTGCGCTCAAAGCCGACGAACTCATGCGCAAGCCTCGTGACGTGAATGGGTGGCGCCATATTGCGCTCAGCGGCATAGCGGCGCAGGTCAGCGGCTGCATAAGAAGATACGCAGGTGAAGCGGGTTGCGTATTGCAAAGCCTCATCCAGCCAGCGGCGGAAAAGGGTCGCCATCTTGGTGCGCACGTACTGCGGACTCGAAACCGGGATCAGGTCGTGCACCATTTGCAGCACATCACCGCCGCGTGCGCGATGCTCAGCCGCGAAGCGCCATAGTTCCGGAAACACCCAGGTGGTGCCAAGACAGGCAAGACGGCTGTCCGGGGGCAGCACGGTAATTTTCCTGACGGCAATGGGGCGCACCACCTGGTGGCTGCGGGCGCTGGGCGCCAATCCCTTTCGTTGCAGGCGCTGCGGCGCGAGCAGAGCGGAAAGATAGATATCCGCTTTTTTCAGCGTACGCTGCAGTTTGCCTCTCGCTGCCTGCCGCAGATGGCTCTTGATTTGAACCTTGCTGGGAAAAATCCTCGAGGGTTGCTGCAGACCCAGATCGATCAACAGACTTTCCGCACTGAACTCCTCTGCGTGCGCGAGACGGGCGGGATCGAATTCGTAGAATGCCCTGCTGTCGCGATCAAAGAAGATGCCGCGAATCGCCTCACCGCCATGGTCACGCGCCAGCGATCTCACAATATTGAGCTCCACTCGCTGGATGCCGGTCACACGGTCGCTGTGCCCGGCCCAGTGAGCGATGTCCGTGGCGTCGAAGTAGATCTGCATGGTGTGAATCGTAAAGCATGGAACCCCCCGCCCCAAGCCGCGCACCGCCGGGGGCGGTTGCCTATCGCCGGTAAAGCGCCGATCCTCACGCGACTCATGAAGACCCTGACCATCGCCGCCCGCTTCTGCGGGCCTGCGGCCTCTTCGAACGGTGGTTATTTCGCCGGGCTGGTGGCGACGCTCGCGTCGCGGACACTGGCGGTGCGCCTGTTGAAACCGCCACCGCTGGACACGGAGCTCGCCGTCAGGAACCTCGAGGACGGTACCCTGCAGGTCGTGCATGCAGATGAGGTGATCGGCGAGGCGCGTCCCGCGGTGCTCACACTCGACGCCAAGCCTCCCCCGGACTATCTCGAGGCGGTGGAGGCCTCACGTCGCTACGCGGGCTTTCGCTATCACCGCTTCCCCACCTGCTTCGTCTGTGGCACCCGGCGGGTGCGCGGGGACGGCCTGCGCATTTTCGCGGGCCCGATGCCGGAGCGTGGGGTGGTCGCGGCGCCGTGGGTTCCCGACGCATCGCTCGATCGCGGTGATGACAAGGTGCGCCCGGAGTTCATGTCGGCGGCGCTCGATTGTCCCGGTTACTACGCGGTCGCCCCCGATGACCGGATGATGCTGCTCGCGGAGTTCACCGCGCACGTGGACCGCCTGGTCCACATCGGGGAGTCCTGCACGCTGGTGGGCTGGCAGATCGGCTCGAGCGGCCGCAAGCACGAGGCCGGCACGGCGATCTTCGACGGCAGGGGCGAGTTGTGCGGCAAGGCCCGCGCGCTGTGGATCGAGCCGCGCAGTGCGGGGTGAAAGCCGCGCCTGAGGGGTCTGCATCAGGCGCGAGGCGCGGTGCGCGCGCGCCGCAACTCAGCCGCGACTCAGGCGCATCATCGCTTCCGTGTAACGTGCGCCGGCAGTGACGCCGGCGGGGAAGACTGTCTCGATGGCGGCCAGCTCCCCGGCGTCCAGGCGTACCTCAAGCGCCCCGAGGTTCTCCTCGAGATTGCGCACCCGGCGGGTGCCGGGAATGGGCACGATGTGCTCCCCCTGCGCCAGCACCCAGGCCAGCGCCAGCTGCGCCGGGCTGCAGCCCCTGGATTTCGCGAGCGATCTCACCTTATCGACCAGCGCCAGATTGCGCGTGAAGTTCTCGCCCTGAAAGCGCGGGTTGGTGCGCCGATAGTCATCGGACTCGAAATCCTCGGGGCTCTTGATGGTACCGGTGAGAAAGCCGCGGCCCAGCGGACTGTAGGGCACGAAGCCGATGCCGAGACGCTCGCAGGTTTCCAGTACGCCGTCCTCGGGATCGCGCGTCCACAGCGAGTACTCGCTCTGCAGCGCCGTGATGCGATGCACGCGGTGGGCGCGCTCGAGCGTCTGCGGGGAGACTTCCGAGAGCCCGAGGTGGCGCACCTTGCCCGCGCGCACCAGCTGCGCCATGGCGCCCACGGTGTCCTCGATCGGCACGCTTGGATCCACGCGATGCAGGTAATACAGGTCGATGTGAGCGACCTGCAGACGCTGCAGGCTCGCCTCGCAAGCCTGGCGGACCCGCTCGGGACGGCCGTCGACGGTGCGCGCGGCGGGGTTGTCGCGCACGAAGCCGAACTTGGTGGCGAGAAAGACGGCGTCGCGCCGGCCACGCAGCGCGCGCCCGACCAGCTCCTCGTTGGTGTACGGGCCGTACACGTCGGCGGTGTCGAGGAAATTCACGCCGCGCTCGAGCGCGTGGTGCAGCGTCGCGATCGACTCGCCGTCGTCGTGCGCGCCGTAGTACTCGCTCATGCCCATGCAACCCAGGCCCAGAGCCGACACGGCGGGGCCATCGCGGCCGAGTGTGCGTGTTTGCATGCCACGCATTCTGCGCCCGCCGGTCAGCGGCACGAATACACAATAAGGGAGAGGCGCCACCGGCGGCTAAGGCGTCAGGGCGCTCATCATGTGCGCCTGGCGCCAGCCGCCGTAGCGGTAGTACAGCGCGGCGAGTAGCGCGGCAAGCACCGAGGACACCGGGAAGCTCCACCACACCGCATCCGCCTGGTAGCGGTCGAGAAACAGCTGCGCGAGCGGGAAACGCACCACCAGCAGCGACACGGCGAGGATGACGAACGGCGCCATCACCGCGCCGGTTGCGCGCACCACGCCAAACAGCGCCACGGAAATTCCGAAGAAGATGAACGAGCCCGTGACGATGCGGTTCAGGTGGCTCGCGATGCCGAGCGCGGCGGATCCCGGCGGCAGGAACAGTCCGAACACCGCGGTGTCGAGCAGCTCGATCAGCAGCACGATCGAGCCGGTCAGCAGTACGCTGTAGAGCACACCCACCCGGGCGATGCGCGTGACCCGGTCCCACTTGCCGGCGCCCACGTTCTGCGCCGTCATCGCCGACATGCCCATGCCGACGGCGAAGGCCGGCATCTGGATGTAGTTCCAGATCTGCAGCGCGGCGCCGAACGCCGCGGTCGTGTCGACGCCGAAGCGGTTCACGAGCGTGATCATGAGCACGCCGCTGAGCGACAGCACCAGCATCTGGGCGCTCATCGGCACGCCTTTTTTCACCAGCGTTGCGACCACGGACCAGTCCACCTTCAGCAGCGCCAGCTCACGCTGGTGCAGGCACAGGATGTGATGGCGGCGATACAGATGGCGGATGAGCGCGGCGAGACTCACGCTCTGGGCGACGAAGGTCGCGAGCGCCGAGCCCGCGATACCCAGCCTCGGAATGGGACCCACACCGAAGATGAACACCGGGTTCAGCGCAATGTCGATCCCGACCGACAGCAGCATGAAGTAGAACGGCGTCTTCGAGTCGCCGGCGCCGCGCAGCACCGCCCCCACGAAGGCATACATATACAGACAGGGCAGCGCGAGGAAGATCACGCGCATGTAGGCCACCGCGAGCGGCAGGGAGTCTGCGGGCGTGTGCATGGCGATGAGCAGCGGCCGGCACAGCGCGAGTCCCGTGACGGCCATCGCCACCGAGATGGCGGCGAAGAAGGTCGCACTGGTGCCGACCACGCGCTTGGCCTCGGGCAGGTTGTTCGCGCCGACGTATTGGCCGATGAGGATGGTCGCCGCCAGCGCCACGCCGAAGGCCGCGCCGATCAGGAGGAACATCACGATGTTGGCGTTCGAGGTCGCCGTCAGCGCCGCCTCGCCCAGGAAGCGGCCGACCCAGATGGAGTTCACCGAGCCGTTGAGCGATTGCAGTACGTTGGCGAACAGGATCGGCAGCGAGAATTTGAACAGCCCGACCCGGATCGAGCCCTCCGTGAGGGAGCGTTGCACTTAGGCTTAGCGCCTCAGGCCGTAGGCGACGATACCGACACCGGCAGCCAGCAGCACCCAGCCCGGCCACTCCCGGCCGCGGCTCAGTGCCAGCCAGAACAGCCCGCCGCCGAGATAGGCCACGCCGAGGGTAATCGTGTCGCGTCTGCGGGCCGCACGCAGCTCGGCGCGCAGCTCGCTGATCTCAGGGGCGGGAGTCTGCGCACGCGCCGCGCCGGCCTGGCGCTGCACCAGGCCCTGCAGCAGCGCGGGCAGGCCGCGCGCCGCCGCGATGAGCTGCGGCGCGTGGGTGCGCAGCTCGTGCACCAGGGCGCGCACGCTGGTGCGCTCACGCATCCACTCGCGCAGGATCGGGCTCGCGGTGCTCCAGATATCGAGGTCCGGGTACAGCTCGCGACCCAGGCCCTCCACGTTCAGCAGCGTCTTCTGCAGCAGGATGAGCTGCGGCTGGATCTGCATGTTGAAGCGCCGCGAGATCTCGAACAGGCGCAGCAGGATCCGTCCGAAGGAGATGTCCTTGAGCGGGCGGTCGAAGATCGGTTCGCACACCGTGCGCACCGCGGACTCCATCTCATCGACTCGCGTGTCCGGGGGCACCCAGCCGGACTGCAGATGCAGCTGCGCGACGCGCCGGTAGTCGCGATCGAACACCGCGAGGAAGTTTTCCGCCAGGTAGTGCTGATCGCCCGGATCGAGTGTGCCGACGATGCCGAAATCCACGGCCGCGTAGCGCGGCCGCTGCGGGTCATCGACCAGCACGAAGATATTCCCGGGGTGCATGTCGGCGTGGAAGAAATTGTGGCGGAACACCTGCGTGAAAAAGATGCGCACGCCGTTCTCGGCGAGCTGCGCAATGTTGGTGCCGGCGGCCTTGAGGCGCTCCCGCTCGCTGATCGGCACGCCGTGGATGCGCTCCATGACCATGACGTCGGTGCGGCAGTAATCCCAGTGCACCTCCGGCACGTACAGCAGCTCCGAGCCGGCGAAGTTGCGCTTCAGCTGCGAGGCGTTGGCCGCCTCGCGCATCAGGTCGAGCTCATCGAGTATGGTCCTCTGGTATTCCGCGACCACCTCGCGCGGCCGCAGCCGCCGGCCCTCCGCCCAGTAGCGGTGCGCGAGATCGGCGAGCGCATGCAGCACCTCCAGGTCCCGCTCGATCACCGCGCGCATGCCCGGCCGCAGCACCTTGACCACCACCTCCGCGCCGCCGGGCAGGCGCGCGGCATGCACCTGCGCGATGGAGGCGGCGGCGAGCGGCGTCTCATCGAAGGCGTCGAACACCTGCGCCAGGGCTCGACCGTAGCTGTGCTCGAGCGACTCGCGGGCGATCGAGCCCGGAAACGGCGGCACGCGATCCTGCAGTTTGGCGAGTTCATCGGCGATATCCACCGGCAGCAGGTCGCGGCGCGTGGAGACCGCCTGCCCGAACTTCACGAAAATGGGCCCGAGCTCCTGCAGCGCGAGCCTCAGGCGCTCGGCGCGGCTCACCGCCCGCCGGCGTTCGAACCACACCCCGGGCGAGAGAAAGAACAGGAAGCGCAGCGGCCGGTATAGATGAGTGGCGCGCACGTAGTCATCCAGGCCGTGCCGCAGCAGCACCCGCTGGATCTCGACCAGCCGCACGAGCACCCGCAGCTTCACGGGTATGCGAGCCGCGTCACGGCGTGCCGCGCCGCGCGGTGAGCAGCTCGATGCGCGCAGCCAAGCGATCGACGCCCTCGCGCACCGCATCGACGCCGCGCAGGAACTGCTCGCCCTCGTTGCGCGGCACCAGATCGGCGCGTTCGTGGCCCAGGTACTCACCAAGGTTCGTCAGCGTGGTGCCGGCGGCCTTACGGCTCCAATCGAGCCCCAGGCGCGCCAGCCGCCCGAGCTGATGGGCCGGCACATCCCCGAGCAGCAGCGACAGTTCTTCCTCCAGGTCGGGCCGCAGGAGCCGCGCGAGCTCGCGGAACTTCTGCGCCAGCTCCGCATCGCCGCCGATCGCGACCTCGCCACGCTGCAGCACGGCATCGGGTGACTCGCCCGCCAGCGCCAGCAGGCTTAAGGGCCCGCCCGCAAGCGTGGCGTCCGCAGGCGCCTCGTCGCGCGTCACGGTGAGCGTTTGACCGGTCGATGTCATCCGCAGGCGGGTGATATCACGAATCTCGATCGCCACACTCTTGCCCTCGAGCTCCGCGCACAGCTGCCGCGCGCGCGGTGAGCGCGGCAGGCCGCGGTTCAGCAGGTTGTCGAGGGTCGCGCTCAGCATCGCGGGCATTCTTCGGGCGTCAGCGCTAATACCTGTAACCGCGGTGTACGGCGACGATGCCGCCGGAGAGATTGTGGTAGCGGCAGCCTTCGAGTCCCGCGTCCTGCATCATCTTCAGGAGCCTCTCCTGGTCCGGATGCACGCGGATCGATTCGGCGAGATAGCGGTAACTCGCCGCGTCGCGCGCCACCAGCTTGCCGAGCAGAGGCAGAATGCGAAACGAGTAGGCGTCGTAGAGCGGCTTGAGTCCCGGTACGTTCGGGTGCGAGAACTCGAGCACCAGCAGCTGCCCGCCGGGTTTAAGAGCGCGGCGCATGCAGGCCAGCGCCGCGCTCTTGTCGGTCACATTGCGCAGGCCGAAGCCGATGGTGATGCAGTCAAAGGTAGCGTCAGGAAACGGCAGACGCTCGGCATCGGCCTGCACGTATTCGACGTTGCCGACGCAGCCCGCATCGATCAATCGGTCGCGGCCGCGCCGCAGCATGGCGGCGTTGATGTCGGTGAGCACGATGAGGCCGCGCTCACCCACCTGGCGGGCGAGTCCGGCCGCGAGGTCGCCGGTGCCGCCGGCGACGTCGAGCGCGCGCTGACCGGGGCGCAGATTCGCCAGCGCCAGCGTGAAACGCTTCCAGATCCGATGGGCGCCCGCGGACATCAGATCGTTCATCAGGTCGTAGTTGTCGGCGACCGAATCGAACACGCCGCGCACGCGCCGCGCCTTGTCCTCAGGCGGTACGCGTTGAAAGCCGAAGTCGGTGGAGCGCTCGTCGGTCATGGCGGTGCGCGACAAAAACGGATGAGACGCATTCTAGTCGATCGGGCACCTTGTGCCTGAGGGTGCGATCGTGGTTGCATTTTTGCGGTAGCGATGCGCAGAATCGCCGCCGTTTAGGGGGTCTTGCGCACGAAGCGGGCCGGGCATCACTGTCCGGCCCGCTTTTTTTGGGCGCGAAGCCGCGCGTTCAAGGCGCCCGCCTAAGGGTCCGGCCGCGCGCGCGCCTTGCGCTCCAGGTACCGCGCCCACTTCGCCGCCCTGTCACGGCCGAGCTCGTGCAGGTATTTCCAGGTGTAGAGCCCGGTGTCGTGCCCGTCGTCGAACACCAGCTTCACGGCGTACTGCCCGACCGGCTCGACGGCGTTGATGCCGACGTTCTCCTTGCCGAGCACCAGGAACTCCTGCCCGGGTCCGTGCCCTTTCACTTCCGCGGACGGAGAGTGCACCCGCAGATACTCGAACGGCAACTCGAAGCGGCTGCCGTCGGCGAAGCTCACTTCGAGCATGCGCGAGGTGCGGCGCAGGCGGATTTCGGTGGGAATGGGGTCGGACATGAGCACACGCAGTATAGGCAATGACGGCTGGACGCCCGGATTGCTGCAGCGCAATATATGGTGATCCGGCGGCTGTCCGCGTGGCGCGATAGCGGTTGCGGATACTGTGTTTGACGACGATGACAATCCGGCGCGCATCTCTATACTCACGGTCCTCTTTTTCGCCCACGAGGGCTTAGGCTCAGGCCCGAGCAGTGAATGGAACCAACCGATACCTCCCATCCGGACTACTACCATCGAGTTGTGGATTGCCAGTGGGCCTGCCCGGCCCACACCGATGTTCCTGAATACATCCGATTGATCGCGCAGGGCCGCTTCACCGATGCCTACATGGTGAACCGGCACTCCAACGTGTTTCCCGGCATCCTCGGGCGCGTGTGCGACCGGCCGTGCGAGCCCGCCTGCCGCCGCGGCCGCATCGAGCAGCAAAAGCCGGTGGCGATCTGCCGCCTGAAGCGCGTCGCCGCCGACCACCGCGACGAGGTCGCGGGCCTGCTGCCGAAGATCCCGAAGGCGAAGAACGGCAAGCGCATCGCCTGCATCGGCGCCGGCTGCGCTTCCCTGACCGTGGCCAACGACCTGATGCCGCTCGGCTACCAGGTGACGATCTTCGAGCAGTATGGCGAGCCCGGCGGGCTGATGCGCACCAACATTCCCTCGTTCCGGCTGCCGCACACGGTGCTCAACGAGGAGATCGCGATGATCACGGGGATGGGAGTGGAGCTGAAGCTCAATTCCCCCGTGGGGAGTCTGCGCCAGCTCCTCAAGGACGGCGGGTTCGACGCCGTGTTCGTGGGCTCCGGCGCGCCGAAAGGCAAGGAGCTGAAGCTCCCGGGGCGCGAGGCGGCGGCCGCCAATACCCACATCGGCATCGCCTGGCTGGAATCGGTCGCCTTCGGTCACATCGAGAAGATCGGCAAGCGCGTGCTCATCATCGGCGTGGGCAACACGGCCATGGACTGCTGCCGCACCAGCCTGCGGCTCGGGGCCGAGAGCGTGAAGGTCATGGCGCGCAAGCCGCGCGGTTTCTTCAAGGCCTCGGAATGGGAGCTCGAGGACGCCGAAGAGGAGAGCGTCGGGATCATCATCAACCGCGCCCCGCGCTCGTTCGTGATCGAGGACGGCAGATTGACGGGAATGCGGTTCGACAAGATGGAGTATGAGCTCGACGCCGGCGGGCGCATCACCGCCGAGCGCAGCGCCGGCGAGGAGTTCCTGCCCGCGGACGATGTGATCCTCGCCATCGGCCAGGAGAACGCCTTCCCCTGGATCGAGCGCGATCTGGGGGTCGAGTTCGACAAATGGGACGTGCCGGTGGTCGACAAGACGACGTTTCAATCGACGCGGCCCGGGGTGTTCTTCGGCGGCGATGCCGCGTTTGGGCCGAAGAACATCATCTGGGCGGTCGAGCAGGGCCACCAGGCCGCCATCTCCATTCACCGTCACTGCCACGGCGAGGCGCTGAGCGAGCGTCTGGCTCCCGGCATAAACCTGCAGAGCCGCAAGATGGGCATGCACGAGTGGTCGTACGCCAACGACTACTCGCCGGTCGAGCGGCGGCTGATGCCGCACGTGTCGCTCAAGGAGCGCTTCAAGAAGCTCAACATCGAAGTCGAGCTCGGCTTCACCGCGGAGCAGGTGGAGCAGGAAGTGCAGCGCTGCCTCAACTGCGACGTCCAGACCGTGTTTAGCGCCAAGCTGTGCATCGAGTGCGACGCGTGCCTGGACATCTGCCCGGTGGACTGCCTCACCATCACCCACAACGGCGAGGAAGCGGAGCTGCGCACGCGCCTCAAGGCACCGGCGAAGAACCTCGAGCAGCCGCTGTACGTGTCCGCGGGCCTGCCGCAGACCGGCCGCGTCATGGTGAAGGACGAGGATCTGTGCGTGCACTGCGGCCTGTGCGCGGAGCGCTGCCCGACCGCGGCCTGGGACATGCAGAAGTCGGAACTGCACTGGCCGCTGGCCGTGGACGAGGCCCGGATGCTCGCGGCGCGTAAACCCAAGATTGCCTAGAAACCACTATGTCCCCAGCGAACACCACGCGCGTCAACGACTTCACCATCAAGATCGCCACGGTGAACGGCACCGGTTCGGCGAGTTCCAACACGCTGCTGATGAAGTCGATCTTCCGCAGCGGCATTCCGGTGATGGGCAAGAACTACTTCCCGTCCAACATCCAGGGCCTGCCCACCTGGTACGAAATCCGCATCACCCGCGACGGCCACGTGGCCCGCTCCGGCCAGGTCGACATCATGGTCGCCATGAACGCCGAGACCTATGCGCGCGACGTGAAGGAAATCGCTCCCGGCGGCTACCTGGTGTACGACTCCACCTGGCCGCGCCCCGCGCTGCTCAAGCGCGAGGACATCACGGTGTTCGGGGTGCCGCTGGCGCGGCTGTGCAACGAGAACTTCAACGGCGTGCGCACCCGCATCCTGATGAAGAACATCTGCTACGCCGGGGTGCTGGCGGCGCTGCTCGATCTGGATCTGGCGCGCATCCGCGAACTGCTGGCGGAGACTTACGCCAAGAAGCCGCAGCTGGTCGACAGCAACATGAAGGCCATTCAGCTCGGCTACGATTACGCGCGCGCCACCTTCCCTTGTCCTCTGCCGCTGCGCGTTGAGCCGATGACCGGGACCGCCGGCCACATCATGATCGATGGCAACACCGCCGCGGCGCTGGGGTGCGTGTTCGCCGGGGCCACCGTGGCTGCGTGGTACCCGATCACGCCGTCCACCTCGTTGATGGACGCGTTCAAGATGTTCGCCGACCGCATGCGCGTCGACCGTGACAGCGGGCGCAGGAACTTCGCCTTCATCCAGGCCGAGGACGAGCTGGCGGCGATCGGCATGGTGATCGGCGCGATGTGGAACGGCGCCCGCGCCTTTACCGCCACCTCAGGCCCCGGCATCTCGCTCATGAACGAGTTCCTGGGACTGGCGTACTACGCGGAAGTGCCGGCGGTGATTTTCGACATCCAGCGCGTGGGTCCCTCCACCGGCATGCCGACCCGCACCCAGCAGGGCGATCTGATGGAATGCGCGTACGCCTCCCACGGCGACACCCGCCACGTGTGCCTGTATCCGGCGAACCCTGAGGAATGCTTCTACATGGCGGTGCAGGCCTTCGATCTCGCCGAGCGCCTGCAGACCCCCGTGCTGGTGCTGTCGGATCTGGACATCGGCATGAACGACTGGATGTGCCGCGACCTGAAGTGGGACGACAACTACCGTCCCGATCGCGGCAAGGTGCTGGGCAAGGAGGAGATCCTGAAGCTGGAGAAGTTCTATCGCTTCATCGACAAGGATGGCGACGGCATCACCGCCCGAACCCTGCCCGGCGTGCATCCGAAGGCCGCCTACTTCGCGCGCGGCTCGGGACACACGCAGTACGGCGCCTACACCGAGGACGCCGCCGACTACCAGATGGTGCTCGATCGCCTGCTGAAGAAGTGGGCGACGGCGAAAAAGCTGGTGCCGCGCGCGGTGATCGACGCCACCGCGGGCGCGCCGGTAGGTCTGGTGTCCCTCGGCAGCTGCGACGGCGCGATTCGCGAGGCCATCGACGTGCTCAAGAGCCGCGGCGTGGGCGTGGACTACATGCGGGTGCGCTCATTCCCGTTCAGCGAGGACGTCGAGCGCTTCCTGGCAGCGCACCAGCTGCTGTTCGTCGTGGAGCAGAACCGTGACGCGCAGTTCCGCGCGCTGCTGACGCTCGAGACCGCCGTGGAAAAGTCCAGGCTGCGATCGCTGCTGCACTACAACGGGCTGCCGATCTCCTCGGCGTTCATCGTCGAGGGGGTGCTCGCGGAATTGCAACCGCGCCAGCAGCTGCAACCGAAAGGCGCGCTGCGTGGGAGGCCGACATGACCTTCATTGCCAAACCCAAGGTCGCGCACCCGTCGCTGCCGAAAAACGCACTCGGCTTCACCCGCCGCGACTACGAAGGCGCGCTGTCGACGTTGTGCGCGGGCTGCGGGCATGACTCGATCACCGCCGCGATCGTCGAGGCGAGCTGGGGACTGGCGATCGAGCCGCAGAACATGGTGAAGCTGTCGGGCATCGGCTGCTCGTCCAAAACCACTGCCTACTTCGTGAGCGGCGGCCACGGCTTCAATTCGGTGCACGGCCGCATGCCCTCGATCGCCATGGGCGCGAACGCCGCCAACCGCGCGCTTCAGTACATTGGCGTTTCGGGCGACGGCGATACCCTCTCCATAGGTCTCGGGCAGTTCTGCCACGCGATCCGCCGCAACCTCAACATGCTGTACATCATCGAGAACAATGGCGTCTATGGGCTCACCAAGGGGCAGTTTTCCGCATCCGCGGACGTCGGCAGCAAGGCCAAGAAGGGCGAAACCAACTTCCAGCCGCCGATCGACCCGGTGCTGCTGGCGATGACGCTCGGCGCGTCGTTCGTGGCGCGCAGCTTCTCCGGCGACAAGCAGCAGCTGGTGCCGCTCATCCAGGCGGGGCTCAGGCATCAGGGCTTCGCCCTCATCGACGTGCTCTCGCCCTGCGTGACTTTCAATGACCACGAAGGTTCCACCAAGAGCTACGCTTACACGCGCGAGCACTATGAACCCGCGGTGCACGCGGATTTCGTGCCGCTGGAGCGCGAGATCATCGCGGACTACAAGGAAGGCGAGACCTTGCCGCTGGTCATGCACGACGGCAGCCGCATCGTGCTGCGCAAGCTCGACACCGCCTACGACCCGACCAACCGCAGCCTGGCTGCCGCGCAGATCCACGAGCGCATGAAAGCCGGCGAGTACCTGACCGGACTGCTGTACGTGGAGCGCTCGGAGAATGAGTTCCACCAGCTGAATGCCACGCCCGACGCGCCGCTCAACAGTCTGCCGTACGAAGTGCTGTCGCCGGGCGCGCAGGGCCTGGAGAAGGTGCTGGCGCGCTACCGCTAGAGACTGCCGTTTCAGCGAACCCCGGAACCGAACGCGTAGCGCACCGCGAGCTGCAGCTGGGTTTCCGTCGCCCGGGGTGGACCGCCGAATTCTGTGCGGTAGTAGGAGTAGCTTCGCACCCGCAGCCACTCGAGCGCCAGGCGCCAGTGCGCATCGGCATCGAACAGCCAGGCCGCCGTCCAGGCGTGCCCCACCTGCCAGCCATCACCATCAGGGATGTTGGTGTTTACTTCAAACCGGTCATAGCGCGCGCTCAGCGTCTGGCGGCCGAAGCGCTTTGACAGCAGGGCGAACTGCGCCCGGAACGGCCACACCAGCTGCACCCCGGGCGGGGCGATGATGGTCTCGCCATCGAGCCATTGCAGGATCCCGGTCCAGCCCGTGCTGCTCTCGACCCGCAGCCCGGCGCTGTTGAAGCGCGTGGCCCAGGCGATGGCACCGGAGACGGTGTCTATCTGGGTCGGGTCGGCGCGGTTGTCGTAGCGCAGCACGCGCAGCACCACGCGATCTAGATAGCGCCCTTCCACGCCCGCGTACACGCCGGTACGCCGGTCGAATTGCTGGAACGGCTCCGCGCCGCCCGGCGGTCCCACACGTGCGAACACCGGCGTCTGGCGGTCGTGCAGCATGAAGCCATTGCTGGCGAGCACCACGCCCGCACCCTCGTTCCAGCGGAATGCGCCTGCGGTCAATCCGAGGTCGAAGTCGTGGCCGGTGCGTGTGCCGAGCCAGTCGAGCTGCGCCTCGAGACCGATGGTGCGCACTTCGACTCCGAGCCAGGTGTTGATGGCCGAGTACGACAGGGTGTACGGGGACTCCCAGCCGGCGGCGCGGTTCTCGAGCGAGATCGGCGGATAGAACGCGCCCGCCTTCACACGCAGCCGGTAACCCGCGCGCGGGTACGGACGGAACTGCAGATACGCCTCCGTCACTCCCACCGGGCTGCGGTCCTTGTCGTCCCAAAGGGAAGCGTCGAGGTGCACGCTCCACAGCTCCCCGAGGGGTGCGCTCAGCGCGAGCCGCGCCCGCCCGAGCTGCACTCCGGAGTCGTTGCGGTCGAAGCGGGTGGTGCCGAGACCTCCGTCCATGAAGGAGCGTCCGGCATCCGAGGTCACCAGCCGTGTGTCGAGGCTCATCTGCCAGTCGGCGGCCCGACCGGTCACGGCCATGGCCAGGAGAGTGATCATCGACGCGCCGCGCGACAGGGTAGGCATCAGTAGTCCCACGAGTGCGGACGGTCCGCGATCGGCGCCGGCTGCAGTGATTTCAGCAGATGCAGCGTCAGGTCGGCACGGTCGGCGTCGCCGACGGTCAGCTCGCGCTCCAGGTCCGCTGCGCTCTCGCGCAGTCGCGGGTGCCAGATGGTGACCTGGTAGCGGCCGCGCACAACATCCGCCGACCAGGCTCCCTGTGCATCCGTGCGGCCGAAGTACGGCGCATCGGTGACCAGCAGATACGCCAGCATTTCGTCGTGAATGTTGCAGCCGAGAGTGACCACTCCGGTCTGATCGAACTGCACCGGCGGGTACGGTTTGCCGTGGTACAGGGGCAGTTGGAAGCGCTTGGCCGCGGAGAACGAGTAGATCTGGTGACTTATGGAATCGCTGTTCGGGAACGCCACCGTGGAGCCGACCGGGACGACCAGCAGATCCGGAGCGAAGGCGCGATTCACCTGGTCCATCACGGCGTGCACCGGCGCGGGCCGCCTGCCCTGCCCATCGAGGGGTCGCGCGGTGACCACGGCGCCCGAGAGCGCATGGCCGTCGGGCGTCTGAACGTGGATGACGAGTGTCGCGGCCAGGACCGGGCCCGCCCGGCCGAGCGCGGCCAGCAGCGCCAGGGCGCCGGCAGCCCGCCCTGCAGAGCAGGCGGTGCGACTTAGTCGTGCCGGAGGTCTCATTCCCGTACTCGGATCCTCGCAGTAAGCACCGCACAGCTCTTAGGATGCACGACATATTCGAGCTTATTTAATGGGCAGTTTCCGCAAACGGCTTCTCGTGCTGATCATCGGGCTGGTGATCGTCACCCAAACTGTGACGCTGGCCGCAGTGCTGGCGAGCACCCGGCGGACCGTGGAGGCGCGCGCGGCCGAGCAGCTGCGTTCCGGGGGCGCATTCGCCGAGCAACTCATCCGCTTTCGCGCCGGCCAGCTGGCCAATGGCGTGGCCGTGCTGGCGGCGGACTTCGGCTTTCGGGAGGCCGTCGCGAGCGGCGATTCGCCCACCATCCTGTCAGCCGCCCGCAACAACGCCCAGCGCATCGGCGCCGACATGGCGCTGCTGCTCGATACGCACGGCCGGGTGCTCGCGTCTACTGCGCCGGGCGCCGCCGACTCCGCCGGATCGCCTGCGGGTCTGCTCGAGGATGTTTCCAGCGTGCGCGACCAGCCCGACTTCCGGGTCTTTGGCGCGCATTCGTATCAGTTCTTCCTCGCGCCGGTGCGCACCCCCGAGACGATTGCCTGGGTCGCGATGGGGTTCGTCGCCGATGATGCGCTGGCGCAGAAAATCCGGGATCTGGTTGGCTCGCAGGTCGCGATCGTCACCCACGGGTACGATGGGGTCCTGCGGGTCGCCGCGACGCTGCCGGCCGGACAGCGCGCTTCCGCTTTCAGCCCGGCGGGCGGCTTCCCGGCGGTGAGCGACCTGTCGCGCATCACGCGCCTGGGGAATGCGGACTACCTGAGTTTCGCGCGGCGCCTCGACACCCGCGGAGACGCGGTCGACCTCATCCTGCTTAAACCGTTACAGGACGTGCTGGCTCCCTATCGCGACCTGCGCGACGCCATGCTGCTGATCGACACCATCGCGCTGGCGCTGGCCGCGGTGATCGGTGCGGTGCTCGGGCGCAGCGCCACCCGTCCGATCGGCGAGCTGATGCGCGCCGCGCGGCGCATCGAGCAAGGGCAATACGAGACCGCGGTGAGTGTTTCAGGGGGAGATGAGTTTCGCCGGCTCGCGGCCACCTTCAACGGCATGCAGAACAACATCGCGGCTCGCGAGGCGGACATCACCTACCAGGCCTACCACGATCCGCTGACGCAACTGCCGAACCGGGCGCTGGCCACACGTGGGCTCGAGAATCTCGTGAGCGGCACCGAACGCCAGTCGAGCGCCGCGCTGGTGCTCATCGAGCTGCGCAACCTGCGCGACATCAACGCCTCTCTCGGACACCAGGTCGGAGACGAGGTGCTGCGCGAAGCCTCCCGGCGGCTGAAGCACAACGTGGCCGCCGACGACACGGTTGCACGTCTCGGTGAAACCCAATTGCTGGTGATCGCGCCGGGCTGCTCCGCGGAGCGCTCGCTGCTGTATGCCGAGCAGCTCATTGCGGTGGTCCGCAGCGGCTTTCACCTGGCGGGCGTCAGCCTCGATCTGCGCCTGGCGTGCGGCGTATGCCTGTACCCCGCTCATGGCCGCACGGCGGATGAGCTGCTGCAGCGCGCGCAGGTGGCTCTGGAGGATGCGGACGAGGCGCGCGCGCGGGTGGCGATGTACCGTCCCGGACAGGACGAACAGCATCGTCGGCGGCTCACGCTGATCACCGATCTTCTCACCGCCATCGATCAGAACGCTCTCACGCTGGTGTATCAGCCGAAGGTCGACATGGCCACCCGCACGGTCAGGAGCCTTGAAGCCCTGGTGCGCTGGACCCACCCGCAGCTCGGGCCGGTGCCGCCCGCGGAATTCGTGCCTCTTGCGGAGAGCACCGGCGGGTCGCGCCGGCTCACCAACTGGGTACTCGCCGCGGCGGTGCGGCAGATGGGCGAGTGGCGCCGCTCGGGTCTGGAGCTGGACCTGGCGGTGAACCTGTCGGCGCCCGACATTCTGGACCCGGATCTCGGCGATGAGATCCTGCAGCTGCTGCGCCAGCATCGGGTGGATTCCACCGCCCTGCTGCTGGAGATTACCGAAAGCGCGGTGATGCGTGATCCGCAGGTTGCGGTGCGCAACATGCAACTGCTGCGCATCGCCGGGGTGCGCTTTTCGATCGACGATTTCGGCACCGGGCACTCCTCGCTGTCGCAGCTGAGTGTGCTGCCGGTGGACGAGCTGAAAATCGATCGCTCGTTCATCGCTCAGGCCGCCAGCGGCGCGGTTACCATCCTCACCTCGACCATCGAGCTCGGCCACAGCATGGGGCTGAAGGTCGTCGCCGAGGGAGTGGAGGAGCCGGCCGCCTGGAACCTGCTGCGCCGGCTGGGCTGCGACTTCGCTCAAGGGTACCTGATCAGTCCGCCGCTGCCCGTGGCGCAAGTCGCGGCGTTCATCGCAAAAGCCAACCAGCTTCTGCCGGCCTCCGACTCGACGCAGCTGCAGCTGCGGGCACTCGAGCAGCTGACGGAGCGCTCCGGGCGCTGATGCTCGCGCTGCGATCGGCGCCGGCGCCTCTGCGGCGCTTCAATCCAGCAGCGCGTCCACGCGTCGCCGGTACTGCAACAGCAGCTCCGTGGCAAAGTCGGCGAACACCCGGATCTTGGGCGAGTCGCGCAGCGCGCTGCGGCACACGACCGAAATGGGCGCACCCGGCGCCGACCACTCGCGCAGCACGACCTCGAGCCTGCCCGTGGCGAGCGCCTCGGCCACCACCAGATCCATGGTCTGCACGATGCCGGCGTTGCGGGTCGCGGCCATGATCTGCGCCTCGACGGAATTGAAGGCAACGTTGAACGTGAGCGAGAGCTGCTTGCGTACCGCGCCGCGCTGGAACTGCCACTTGCGCGCGCGGCGGTTGCCGGCTGCGAGATGCCCGACCAGCTTGTGACGGCGCAGCTCCTCGGGTTCCGCGGGCACACCGTGCGCGCGCAGGTACTCAGGCGCGGCGCAGGTCAGCAGGCGCGTCGTCACCACGCGGCGCGCCACCAGGTGCGGCTCGCGCACCGCCCCGACGCGCACCACCAGGTCGACTTCCTCGGCGATGAGATCGATGACCCGGTCGTTAAACTGCACCTCCAGCTGCAGGTCCGGGTAGCGCGCCGTGAATTTCGGCAATGCCGGGATCAGCAGCGCGCGGCCGAACACCACCGGCACGTCCACGCGCAGGCGCCCCTGCGGTGACAGACGCGTGCGCCTGAGGGTCTCGTCGGCGGCTTCGAGCTCGGCCAGGATCCGCTGGCAGCGCGCCAGATACTCCGCGCCGTCGCTCGTCAGTCCCACCCGGCGCGTGGTGCGGTGGAACAGCTGGCAACGCAGGTGCCGTTCGAGCTCGGCCACGTGCGTGCTCACCACCGCACGCGAGATCCCGAGCGCGTCCGCGGCGCGGGTGAAGGAGTGCAGGTCTGCAACCCGCACGAAGCTGCGCATGCACACCAGCTGATCCATGCCGGGAATTGTAAGTCATTCCAGAACAATGAATTCGCGATTAGACTGTTTTTGAAAATGCCGCCCGCTCCTACAGTCGGCTGCGCTCCGGTGTATCGCCGGTGCGCTCGCTGTCACTGGAGGGAGCATGTTCATATTCAACCGGCCGTTCGGGGCGGTCGCTGCCGGACTGGGCGTGGCACTGTTCATCGTGTGTCTGGATCGCGTGCGTCAGCCCCCGGAAATCCCCCTGGATGCCGCGCGTGTGGTAAATAGCACACAGTCACTTGTGCCCCGCCCGGCGCATGCGGTATCTTCCGCGCCGGTTCGTGACCGTTCCCTTTCCTGCCGCCTGCCGCCCGCCTCGTTTGCGAGTTGGCTTCCGAGTCTGAAAAGCCGAATCGTTCTCGACCAGGTGGCAGTGCGTGCGCCGACGACTCAACCGATCTTCGGTAAGCGCTCCTGCTAGTACTTTTATTTCAGGAGTTTGATTGCATGACGAAGATCTATGTTGGCAACCTGCCGTTTTCCGCCACTGATGCCGAGATCCGCGAGCTGTTCGCGGCGCACGGCACGGTCGAGTCGGTGAGCATCATCACCGATCGCGACACTGGCCGGCCGCGCGGCTTCGGGTTCGTTGAGATGTCACGCGCCGATGCGTCGAAGGCGATCCAGAGTCTCAATGGCAAGGAGCTGGGCGGGCGTCCGTTGCGGGTGAATGAGGCCCAGGAGCGCACCGGCGGTGGCGGCAACCGCGGCGGCGGCGCGCCGAAGCGCTGGTAAGCGTCAAGGCTGCCAAGGGCCGGTCGTGCGTGCCTGCAAGGGCATCCGCGACCGGCCTTTCTCATTATGTGAAGAGCGAATCGGAGTGATTTCTCATGGGCAAAGGTGATCCCAGAACCCGCCGCGGCAAGATCTACCAGGGCTCGTTCGGCAAGTCGCGCCCCAAGGATCCGGCGAAGAAAAAGAAGAAAGCGGCCAAGGCCGCGAAGCGCTGAGCG
>Ga0137409_10000318_pt1 | contig 51988 bp, 82 predicted proteins | sample CZODoug1_16funga_FD_122059 | JGI IMG/M metagenome (GOLD analysis project Ga0137409, IMG submission 122059) | Vadose zone soil fungal communities from Angelo Coast Range Reserve, California, USA - CZODoug1_16fungal (Hybrid Assembly) | ecosystem: Environmental > Terrestrial > Soil > Vadose zone... | reverse complement strand
CATTATTTGACCGTGACCGCGACGGAATACATCCCGGACACGGACCGCATGCTCTTCTATGTCGGCTTCGGCGGCGACGGCTTTAAGAAGGTCTATAACTGCCCGCTCCGGAACCGTCCGGTCTCGGAATCGATCGACGCCGAGGACATTATTGTCTCTAACGCGGCGACCGATATCCGAAATTGCGGAAGAGTAACTCACCGGATCAAGATGCGGCCGGCCATTTTGCGCCGCATGCAAATCCTCGGCGCCTATCGCGATGTCACCCTTTCGATGCCGAACCCATCCTCGGCGGTCACCGCCCCGGAGAAGGAGAAAGCGGCGATTGGGGGATATTCCCCCATGCCGTCGCAGCCCAAGGACGCCGATCACGAGATTTTCGAATGCTATTGCGAGCTTGATTTGGAGGAGTTCGCGCCGAAGCAGTTTCGGGACAAGGGGCTCCCGCTTCCCTATGTCGTGACCATCGAAAAGGAGTCCCGGCAGGTCCTCGAAGTCAAACGCAACTGGGACGAGGACGACGAGCAGGCGCTCGCCAAGCAGTTCTTCGTCCAGTTCCCGTTCGTGCGCGGCCTCGGCTTCTATGGCCTCGGTCTCATTCATATCCTGGGCAATGTCGTCATTGCGCTGACCGCGATCTGGCGCATCATGATCGACAACGGGATGTTTTCGAACTTTCCGGGCTTCCTTTTTGCGAAAGCGGCCGGCCGGCAGAATACCAATCAATTCCGCGTCCCGCCGGGCGGGGGCATGCCGGTCGACGTCCCGCCGGGAATGCGTATCCAAGATGCCTTCATGCCGATGCCGTACAAGGATACGGGCGCGGCCTTCATGAATCTGGCGCAGCACATCGAGGAGGTCGCGCAGCGCCTCGGCCAGACCGCCGATGTCCAGGTCGGAGAGGGAACGCAGGACGTCCCGGTCGGGACGACGATGGCGATTATCGAGCAGTCGACGAAGATTACCGATAGCGTTCACAAGCGGCTTCATGCCGCGCAGGCCGAAGAGTTCGGCCTCCTCAAGGAACGCTTCCGCGAGAATCCCGAGGCGTTCTGGCAGCACAATAAGCGGCCGGCGATGCAATGGACGGTTGACCAGTTCCGCCAGGCGCTCGATGAGCGCGAGCTGGTCCCGGTCGCGGACCCGAATAATCCCACTTCCCTGCACCGGATCGCCAAGGCGACCATCATCGATAGCCTCGTGACCAAATATCCGCAGGACATGGATCACCGCAATTCGCTCAAGCGTATCCTTCGGATCGCCGACATCGATAGCGATGGATTGTTACAGATGCAGACGGCGCCGCCGCCGCCGGACCCGCGCATGGTCGCGATCCAGGCCAAGGCGCAGGCCGAGCAGATGAAGGCGAAGATTGATCAGGCCAAGGTCGCGATCCAGGCGCAGACCGCGCAGGCCAACTTCGCCGACAAGGAGAAGGAGCGGCAGTTCAAGCAGCAGATGCAGCAGATGGAGATGTATCTGGAGCAGCTCCGGGTGCAGGCCGAGATGGTCATCCACGCGCATGACCTAAAGAACGACAACGAGCAGAAGCAGCAGGACATGCAGATTAAGCATGCCACCGCCGCGCATGACATTTTGTCTTCGCATGTCCAGGGGCAGGCCGATCTTCAGCAGGCGGCGCAGAAGCACCAGCTCGACGTTGTCGCCAATGCACACAAGCAGGCGCAGGAGATCGAGGCGCAGAAGCAGAAGCACGAGCAGACCATGGCCGCGCAGCGCGAGCAGCATGCGCAGGAAATCCAGCTTGAGCGCGAGAAACACGCCGCGAGCCTCGAAAACCAGAAGAAGATCGCCGAAGCCAAGGCGCAGGCGATCGGACCGGCGGAGCAAGAGCGGTCGGCGCGCGAGGGCGAGAAGCACGACCAGCAGATGCAGATCGACAAGGAGACGCACGAGCGGGCCGGCGAGAAGCATGAGGTCGATCTCGACGCGAGCAAGAAACTCGCGGCGGCCAAGGTCAAGCAGATGAACAAGCCAAAGCCGAAACCGGCAGGAGGCAAATGATGGCACATCCATTCGCTCAAGAAGCTATGACCGGCCAGGAGCGCGCTAACGCGCGCTATTCGGAAGATTACGGCAAGTACAAATCGCAGGACGACGCCGGGCAGAAGCCAGTCGAGGAGTGGACCGCCGCGCCTGCTCGGCAAATTTCCAACCTCGGCAATGTGAGGAAGTAACAATGGCTCATTCGCACCACATGCACCGCGAGCACCAAGTCTCGCACCGTCGCGTCGACAAGATTCTCGAAGAGCACGGAGAAGAGGCAAAAACGCATGCCAAGGGCAACGCGTTTTCAAAGGTCACTTCCAAGACAGCGGCGGCGAACCACGATAACTATTGCTCCGGCGGTTCTGCCCCGAAGCGCTATGCGCGCGGCGGCAAGGTCAAGGGCGGCAAGAAGGGCCACCAGACCAACATCGCGATCGTCGTTCCCCATCACCCGGCAGGTATGACTCCTCCCACGGCCGGGCCAACTGGCGGGCCGCCTCCTCCGGGCGGCCCGCCTCCTTTGCCGATGGGCGCAGGCCCCGGCGGACCTCCGGGCATGCCGCCAGGAATGCCGCCGCCGGGCGGCGCTCCCGGAATGCCGCCGGGGATGCCGATGCGGGCAAAAGGTGGTCGCATCTCAGGCTTGGCGACCAAGGACAATCTCGACAAGTGGTCCTCGCGCGCCAATGCCAATTCTTATGCGCGCGGCGGCATGACGGCTGGCGCGCTGACCGGCGAGGGCCGGCTTGAGAAGGCAGGAAAGCGCAAATAATGACTATGCCGAGCGATTGGTGGCCGGACTTGATCATTATTCGCGGTGAAGTCGAGCATGAAGGCAAACTGCTCAATCTCAGTTTCGCGATCAACGATGTCGATGCGGCTCATGGAGCCATGGAGACCAAGTTGCGGGACCTCCGCGAGGCCATGTGGGACGCGATGCATGGTGAAAAGGAATACGCGGAAATGAAGCGCGCGATCGAGCGCGACCGCGCGATCATCCGCGCCGCCAAGATCGATACCTAATGGCGGCGATCAAGAGCCATCATTCGCGCGTGCTCGAAAGTCTGATCGCGGTGCAGCGCAAAAGGCTGGTCGATGCGATCAGCGGCGGCGTGCTCGATAGCATGTATCGCGAGATGGTCGGAGAAATTCGGGGGCTCGATGCCGCGCTCAAGATGAGCGAAGAGGCAGATTACAAATTGAGCGGAGATTTTGATGCCGATCGCTAGTGCGTCCAAGATTGAACAGATCGCCCAGGGGCTCGACCCGAGGAAAGCCATCCTCGCGGCGATCGGCGATCTCGATGGCATTGATGTCTACAGCGACCTTGTCCTGGTCGGCGTCTTCATCCGACCGGAAAAGACCGCTGGCGGCATCTATCGGCCGAAGGAAAATATTCAGGAGGATGAATATCAGGGCAAGGTCGGCCTCGTCCTCAAGTGCGGCCCATTGGCTTTCGGCGATTGGGAAGACCCGGCCGAGCGCGGCGACATGGCCGAGGTCGGGGCCTGGGTCGTCTTTGCGATCAAGGATGGCTGGCCGGTCCAGCTCAATGGCGTCCCTTGCCGGTTTGTCCCCTATGACAAACTGCGCGCCCGTGTCGCCAATCCGATGATGGAAACGAGCGGAGCCCGCTAATGCCAAAACTTCGCAAAGCGCCCAATGATCCCGTCGAGATTGTTGTCGACTCGGCGCCGGATCAACCAGTTACGATCGAGCTAGACGATAGTCCGGCCGAGATCGAAATCGAGCTTGCGCCGGAGAAGGCGCCTGCGCCGGCCGATGACGATGCCGTCAAGAAGGCATTGGAGGCAACACAACGCGCCGAGGAGCTGCAACGCAATGTCGCGGAAGCAAACCGCCGCGCCGATGAGGCCAACCGGCTTCTCCGGGAGCGCGACGAGGAGCTGCATCGCGAGCGCGGCGATCGGGTCGATGCCGAATATAATTCGGTCCTGACCGCAATTGCCGCCGAGCAGGGCGCGCTTGAGCAGGCCAAGGCACTCTATACCGCGTCGGCCTCGGTCGGCGATTGGGCGGCGGCCGGCGATGCGCAAAGCGCGATGGCCCGCGCTTCCGCCCGGATTGACCGGCTCGAAGATAACAAGAGCGCGTTCGATCAGCGGCGAGAGCAGGCGAAGACGGCGCCGCAGCAGCCGAGCCGGCAGACGGCGCCGGACTTCGAAACGCAGATCAGCAATTTGCCCGGCGATGCCCGGACCTGGTTGCGCGCTCATCCGGACTATTGGAGCGATCCGCAGAAAAATCGCCAGATTCAGTCGCTCCACGGGTACCTCGTCAACGTCAAGAATATCCCGGAGTTCTCTAAGGAATATTTCGACGAGATTGACGTGCAGCTCGGCCTCAAGGAGGCGCCGGTCGCGCAGGACAATCCACCCCCCCAACAGCCGCGAAGGAGCATGCAAGTGTCCGCGCCCGTTTCCCGCGATGTTCCGAACCCATCGGGGCAGCGCAGTAGCAAGAGCATTACCCTCTCCCCGGAGCAGCGCGAGATCGCGCGCAAGAGCTTCACCGCAAGCGACATGACCGATGAGCAGAAGGAACGGCTCTACGCGTTGAACCTTCAGAAGCTCCATCGCATGCGCGCCAATGGCGAATACCGGCAAACGACGGAGCAAACAGGATGACCGTTTCGGAAAATAAGGTCGATATCGCCGAGCCTCATGTTCCCCTAAAAGGGCGCCGAGGTTGGCCGAAGGGCAAGCCGCGCGGCAAGCTCGATGTCAAGGCAGCCGCCGATCGCGCCGAGCCCAAGGCCATGCTTTCGCGCATGAAGGCGCGGCCGAACTGGGAAAGCGAGGACTTTGTCGGCGTCGGCGAGGATGGCGTCGATCGGTTGAAGGTGCCCGACCACATCATTGAGGCGCTACGTCGGGACGGGATTGCCCTGCAATGGATCACCCGCTCGATCCGAGGCATGGAGACGCCGCAGGAGGTCTCGAAAATGACGCGCGGCGGCTGGACCCCGGTCCATCAATCGGACTTCGATGGCATTCTCGATGGCCATTTCATGCCGAAGGGCCAGGACGAGGTTATCGGCGTCGATGACTGCATGCTGGTCGCCCGCCCGGTCGAGCTTGATGCCAAATCGCGGATGGCCAACCATCGCGAAGCGCGCCGGCCGTTGCAGGTCGTCGAGGAGCAGCTTGGTCGTGGCATCCCGGGAGTTACCGGCGCCGATCACCCGAGCGCGCGGGCCGGCAATTCGATCAAGAAGAGTTTTGAGCGGATCGAAATTCAGGATTGATTCCGCTCGAAGTGGCGAGGATGAAGAAATGCCGCCTACGGGCGGCATTTCTTTGCCCTATTGCATCTCTTAAAGAAATGAAGTATCGCTCATTTATTGGGGCCGCGCTGGTTCCAATGAACATCCTCCGCGCGCTGTGGGGGCTCAGATGATGACCAAGATCGCGATTGTCGCGGATGGTCGCATTTTGGAGCCGCTCCATGGCAAATACGCTTAACAATCCGACCCAAGGTTTCCAGACCTATGACGCCGCTGGCGGCGCCGTAACGACGCAAGGTCTTACGCCGGTATGGATCGCATCGACCGATGCCAACCTTGTCTTTCGTGGCGATGCGGTCGTCACGTCGAGCGGCGGCGGCACGAATAACTCCGGCGCCTATGTGACCGCAGCGACCTCTGGCATCAGCCTGATCCGAGGCGTCTTCCAAGGGTGCTATCAATTCCAGCCAGCCGCCGGCCGCGTGGTTTGGAGCAACTTCTATAACGGCTCGGTGACCGGCTCGACCGGCGATATCAAGGCCTACATCATCGATTATCCAGATCAGCTCTTCATTGCGCAGGGCTCGACCTCGGCCGCGATTACCTCGTCCTTCATCGGCATGAACATCGGCATGACGGCGACGTCGTCGACCGGCAACGCCGCAACCGGCTATTCGAACGCCCAGCTCCTTTCGAGCACCGCCGGATCGACCAATCCATCTCTGCCGTGGCGTCTCGTTGACTTCTATTCGGCCTATGCGCCGCCAGGTGGCGCTGCCGGTCCGGCCGGCGCGGGAACGACGCCCTTCATCAACGGCACCGACAACACGTCCCCGGCGAACATCCTCGTCGTCCGCCTCAACAACTGTGACCGTCTCAATCTGACGGCTCGTAGCTCGTAAGGAGGCACGTTAAATGCCCGTAGCACTTTCGCAAATCAAGGACCTCCTCCTGCCGGGCCTCTGGGGTATCGACGGCCGATATCCGATGATCGAGCGGCAATGGACCAAAATCTTCAAGTCCATTGATAGCAACATGGCGCTTGAGCGCCGTGCCGCCGTTCGTTTCCTCGGCTATGCGCAGGTCAAGAACGAGGGCGCCCCGACCGCGACCGACAACAACATGGGGCAGCGCTTTATCTACAATGCGCAGCACTTTGAGATCGGGTTGATGTACGCGATCACCCGTCCCGCCATCGATGACAATTTGTACAAGACCGAGTTCGGCCCGAATAATGACGGCCTGATGGAGGCCTTCAAGGAGACCGAAGAGGTCTACGCGGGCAACGTCCTCAACACGGGAACGACGTTTAACCCGGCGGTCCAGGGCGATCAGGTCTCACTGATCAATACGGCGCACCCGATCGACGGAACGACCATCGCGAACCAGCCGTCGCCGGACGTCTCTTTGAACGAGACGACGCTCCTCAATGCCGCGATCACCATCCGCTCGACGTGGAAGAACTACGCCGGCCTGAAGATTCACGCGCGCGGCGAGAAGCTCATCATTCCGGCTAACCTGGAGCCGATCGCAGCCCGTCTGTTCCGCTCGGAGCTGCGCGTAGGCACGGGAACGAACGACATCAACGCGGTCAAGGAAATGGAGCAGTCCTTCAAGGGCGGTTACATGGTCTATGACTACCTGACCTCGTCGTTCGCTTGGTTCGTCCTGACGAACATCCCGGGCCTCGTGTTCTTCCAGCGCAAGCCGTTTGAGACCGACATGAGCGTCGAGTTCTCGACCGACAACCTGCTCGTGAAGGGCTACCAGCGTTATATCCCGACGTACTACGACTGGCGCCATCTCTGGGGCACCTATCCGACCAGCTAAGGGCAAGCGCGATGATCGTGGTCTTCTTCAAACTTCCTCTGACGCTCGGGGCGTTCTCGCCGGGCTTTACGGTCTTGAATGGCCGCGCAGCGACGGCGGCGGCGGAAATCTTGAATGAGACCGAGTGGCTCGCGGTCTATAGCACTTAAGAGGCTTAGCATATGGCTCAGACAACCACCCTTTCGTCGCTCGGCGTCTCGACTGCGATCACGCTCAACCCGGTTCCAAAGTCGACGACCATCCAAGTAACCGTCGCCTCGGGCTCTTCGGGCGCAAACATCTTCGCTCAATATACCCTCGATGATCCGACCGTGCCGGGAACGACGCTGGTCTGGGCAAACCTTTCATCGGCGATCATCTCGTCGAACGCCGACCTGAATATTGGCGCGACTTATACCATGTTGTCGCCGCTCGGCGGCCTGCGGCTTTCTTCGACCACGACCGTAACCGGCGCCGTCACCCTCAAGGCGCTTCAGTCGGTCACCGCATAAGGAGTTTGGATATGGCAAATCGTCATAAGAAATTCGCCAAGGGCGGCCGGACCGTCTACAGCGGACAGGGATCAAACGTCGTCAAGGAAGCCGAAGAGAAGAAGACCGGCGGCAAGGTCAAGGCCATGGGATTCGCATCCGGCGGCCGAACCCCGGCTCGTATTAAGAAGGCAGGCGGCGGCGGCATCGGCGCGGACAAGTCGCCGTTCTCCTCGGCCGGCGGCGGCGGCATGAATGATCATCCGGCGAACCACGGCAAGGGCGACGTCTCGGGTGGCGGGGCTTTCGTCGGGGCTCGCGGGAAGTAAGCTTCGCTTCCGGCGGTAAGACCGGCGGTCATTGGATTTCTGGCGCGATCAAGCATCCGGGCGCATTGCACCGCGCTCTTGGCGTCCCCGAAGGCGAGAAAATCCCGGCGAAGAAGATGGCCAAGGCTGCCCATGGCAGCCCGCGCCTGCGCAAGATGGCCTCGCTGGCCAAGACCCTAAAGGGGATGCACCACTAATGCAGCCGATCTACGTGACATTGACGTCGACCGGCACATCGCCTTGGAAGGTAGTCAATTGGCAATGCACGCCGCAGGAGATTAGCTTCGCGGTCATCAGCTCGGGCGGATCAAGCTACTTTATTGATGTCACCCTGGAAGACCCGACAAATACCTATCCATCGCCGATTTCTTCTCTGCCGACGCCATTTACGATCTTTACCGGATCGAGCAACGCGCTCTTCTCGATGGGCTCGACGACGACCACGCCGCTGATCGGACCGATTGCGGCCTATCGATTTACGCTCAATTCGCAATCGAGCGCAGGCGCGCGTGTCACGCTAGTGTCAATGCAGGATGGTATCGGCTAAAGAGGAACGATGCATAACCTGCTTCGTTGGCTCTTCCTGCAATTGTTCGGGTCTCGAATGGCGAACCGTCATCGTCATCATCGCCGGCAGCGTCTCACGAGCATTCTTGTGGTCGCCTTCGTCCGGCATCATCACCGCCATCATCATAGGAGAATTTACGTGAGCAATGTCACCCTGACTGTCGGTCATACCGTCGATTTCGCCCTGGTCTTCCTGGACCAGAATGGCAATCCAATGTTCGTAACGCCGGTCCCCGATGCCGCGCCGATCTGGAGCGATATTACTCCGGCGACGGGAACACTGACTCCGGCGGCGAGTGGCCTGACCGCCAGCGAATTGGCCATCGCGGCCGGCAGCGATACCGTAAGCGTCTCGCTGATGGTCGGCGGCGTCAGCTTCTCGGCATCGATTGATGTTACGGTCACTTCCGTGCCGCAGGTTCTGACCAGCGTCGATATCGCGGCGACCGTCAGCTAAGCATCGCCCCTCCATTGATTGGAGGGGCCGTCAATGTTATGAGGGAGCGCTCACTTCTTGTGGGGGCTCCCTTTGTCTGTCAATTACAATCTCAATGTCGAGAACGCCCGCCTTCAGATCGTGGCGAACGCCATTGATGCGGGCGGAGGAAGCGGCTTCTTGCGGCTTTTGAGCGCGGGTGCCGTCATCTCCTCATTCCAGCTCGCGCGGCCCTGCGGCATCGTCTCGGCTGATGTCCTCTCCTTCAATGGGCTTTCCCTGATCGATCCCGCCGCCGCCGGCACTGGCCCGGCGACGTCCGCGCGCGTCGAGGACTCGACCGGGACGATTGTCATCTCCGGCCTGACGGTCGGCGGCTCATCGGCCGATATCGCGATGTCTCCGAGCAATTTCATCATCGCCGGCCAGACCATTGCGCTGACCGCTGCAACGATCACGGGAAACTAATGACACTTCTGACTCCCAACTTTGCCGATAGGATCAAGGCCAATGGCGCCGCGCTACATATCATGCCGGCGCATGAGCCGACGCGAGAGGGGGAAGTGCCAGCCCCGATCGGCATGGCGGCCGGGGCGGTTCATACCCCAACTCCGGCCGCCGTTGCCGGGCCGCTCAAGATCGCCCTGATCGGGACCGCGCCGTCCTCGCGCATGCTGGCGCCGTACAATGATCCGAGCTGGCAAATCTGGGGCTGCTCGCCCGGCAACATGAACCAGTTGCCGAGGGTCGATCTGTGGTTCGAATTGCATAGCAATCTGCTCTGGCCGGAACATGAGAGCTACGGCAAGCCCTATATCGAATGGCTCAAGGCGCAGAAGTTCCCGATTTATATGCAGGACCAGAGCCAGGTCCCGCAGGCGATGATCTTTCCCAAAGACGAATTGGTCGCCGAGTTCGGCGATGATTTCTTCACATCGAGCTTCGCCTGGATGATGGCGCTCGCGATGAAGATGGGCGCCGCCGAGATCGCGCTCTACGGCATCGATATGGCGAGCCGGGATGAGTACATCCGGCAACGCCCGGGGTTCTACTTCTTCCGGCATATGGCGCAGCGGCGCGGGGTCAAGGTCTCGGCGCCGCATGAGAGCGACATCATGCAGTCGCCGCCGCTCTATGCCTATGTCGACTCGACGCCGTTCGGCCGCAAGATTCTGGCCCGCCGGCAAGAGGTTGCGGGCCGCATCGGCGGCATGGTCCAGCAGCGCGACCAGCTCAACAATTCGATCACCTATCTCCAGGGCGCGCAGGAAGACCTCGACTATTTCGAAAGCATCTGGTCCGGCGTCGCCAATGACATGGGCAAGATCGCCTATGAGAACAATGTCCTCAAGGCCCAGCTCGGGCAGGCCCATGGCCAGCTCGCGCAGATGCATCAGGCCATGAGCCAACCATCGCCGACCAAGCGTCAGGGGAAACCTCGCCATGGCTAATTTCAACGTGACCAATTCGACCGCGATCGGCGGCGGCAACGTCCAGCAGAATCTGACGGCGGTTTATAAATCGCTGATCGTTACCGGCAACTCGTCGGCATCGACTGCGACCTTTGCCAATGGCGGCTATCGCCGGGGCCAATGGTACGACTGGCAGATCGGTACCAATGGCGTTCCGGCCGACAACTTCATGGAATGGGATATCTGCATGGTCACCTTGGGCACGACGCCCTCGGGGATCACGGGAACGCTCGTTTCGAGTCTCTCTTCGACCTTTGCGCTCGACGAATCCGACTTCAACTTTCAGGCCGCCGTCCAGATCAATTCGACTGCCGAGGTCGGCATCGGAGCGCTGACCGAGAAATGGTATTTCGGCGTCAACCAGCGCGCCACGTACCGGCTTGTCGTCAATCCCGGCTCCAATTTGATCTATCCCGCCGCTTCATCGGCGACGGGAAGAAACGGGTTCGCGCTCAGGACGCGGTCGGGTGGCTACACCTCGACTGCGACCGCAACGGTCTGGCTCTCGGAATGAGAAATCCCGGCGGATACGCAACGGTCATCGCGCCGGAGCCGACCCGCGCGAAGTTCGATCGCATTCGGTGCGAAAGCCTCGGCGAGGGCTTGCACGAGTTCGATACGTATACCTGCGCGCATGACAACCGCATCGTTCATGTCAAACCCGGCGCGATCCCGGAGGAGCTGGGCTCGATGTGCCGCAACTGCATGAAGATGGTCTGCCCGGCCTGCGCGCCGAAGGGCTGCCTGCCGTGGCTCAAGCAACTTGAAATCGCCGAACGGCGCGACCGTGCGCTGCGCTCCTATGGGATGTGAGCCATGGCCCAGGTCTTCAATCTTTTCCGCGTTTCAAGCACCAGCGCCGGGACAGGCCCGGCGACGCTCGGGCCGGCGATCTCTGGATTTCTGACGTTCTCCGGAGCCGGCGGCGTGGATGGCACGGTCATCGAGTATTCCATCAATGACGGCGCCAATAGCGAAAAGGGATCGGGTCCGATCAGCGGCGGCATTCTTACCCGGCAGAATATTTACTCCTCGACCAATGCCGGCGCGGCCATCGCGCTCTCGGGCCTCTCCTCGACCTGCAACGTCTTTTGCGATCCCTCCGCTCAGAATCTCTGGTCCATTAACACGGCGCAGCATGCCGCCTATGGAGGCGTCTGATGGCTGTTCAAAGCTCTCCGGTTCTGCCGCAGAAACCCAATGTTGGAGTTACGCAGTTTACGACTACGGCGACGGCCAGCACTTTCGTCACCGCTTATACCGGGGGCGCCAACGGCTCCAAAATCACCGCGATCTCGGCGGTCAACAGTTCGACTGCGACCATCAATCTGCTTGGCGCGATCAATTCGGCGGCGACCAATTTTGTCTTTAATGCCGTCCAGTTGGTCTCCAATGCCGGCATCAACGGCGCGCTCGCCCCCGGCACCCTGATGGGCTCATTCCAGGCGATCGATGGTGATGGCAATCCGTATCTGTTTCTCGCCTCAAGCGCGCAGACGCTTAATATCACGATCACGAGCAGCATCCCGACTACCGGCGGATTTGTGAGTGTCGTGGTGACGGCAGCGGATTTCTGATGTTTAGGACCCCGGGCTCGCGGGCCGTCAAGCGCAACCGCTTTGCGGTTCATTTGCAGGTCTTCCAGGCAACCGGAACCTTTACGACGCCGATCGGCACAACGACAAGCACCGTCTTTAAATTTCGCATGGTCGGAGGCGGCGGCGGCGGCGGCGGCACGAATGGCGCGGGCGCGGTCGGCGGCGGTGGTGCGGCTGGCGTCTACTGCGAAGGTACATTTACCGGCGTCCCAGCCGGGCTTGCGATTGCAATAACGATTGGCGCGGCGGGCGCTGCTGGCAGCGCCGCTGGCGGTGCTGGCGGCGGCGGCGGTGATACAATCATCGGTGCTCCTGTGAGCGTTACAGCGGGTGGATCAGGCGGCGGCGCTGGAAATACGGCTGCGGGTACGACGGGCGCAGAGGGTGGTTCGAGCGGCACGGCAACCGGACCGTTTACATTCTCTATCTCGGGCCAGCACGGCGGCCGGGGTTGGTCAACTGCCGCGAGCTTCGGAGTTGGCGGCGCGGGCGGATCGAACCCACTCGGCTATGGCGCCATTCCTGGATCGCTCAATGTCGCTCAAAACCCGACGCTTGCGGTCGGATTTGGCGCGGGCGGCGCGGGCGCATTCCTTTTAGCAACGGCTGGATCGCCAGGCACGGCGGGTGCCGTCATTATTGAGTGGGTACTCTGATCCAACATGCTCGGCCTTGGCACCATCGGCCAGTTTACGATCGGCCAAGTCGGCACTGGCACCGCCGAAGTCATTTCGCCTGACAAATGGTTCGTTGCCCTCTCCGAGCCGGTCCGGTTTCGCCCTGGTTTGCGTGCTGGCCTTCAGCAATTTGCGGCACTGTCCGATCCATTCCCGTTCGTCTCCTTCTCATGGTTTGAAGAGCTTTCGATCCCGGCGCTGCGTTCGCGGCGCGGGCTCAATGCGGGCCAGCAGCAATTCGAAGCATATTCGCCGAACCCGACGACGGTTACGCCCTTCGGCTGGTTCATTCCGCTGACCGAGCCCACGCGTTTCCGTCGCGGACTCAAGGCCGGCGAAATCCAGTTTAGTGCGCAAGATACGCAGGTCATCCCGATCAACATCATGGCATGGGATGTCCCGCTCGCGGAGCCAGTCCGCTTCCGGCGCGGCCTGCGCGCGCCATGGCAGCAATTCTCTGGCGCACCGGTCCAGCTCCGGCCAAATCCAAATATCACCGCCATCCTTCATGCGACGGAGACCAAGGATGCGCTTTTGGCGAGCGTCAGTGTCTTCAATCGGCCCAATTCGGCCGAGATCGGCATTATCGATACCAGCTTCCCGGCAGCGGAGATTGGCGTTAGCCCGACATTCGGCGGCGGACCGATTGCCAGCGTGAGCATCTCGATCTCAATCATATGAGCGATCATTCACTTCTTTGAGCCGCCGTGCTATAGCGCTCTGATGCCGTTCAGCGCACCCCAGGGACGTCAAATCGTATTCACGGCGGTGTTCTATGACACCTCGCAAGCCGTGACCGTGCCGACGTCGGCAACGCTGACAGTCACCTATCCGCCGTCGAGCAACAGCCTCGCGACCGTTTCCGTGGCGCTCAATATGTCGGCGGCTGGCTCGTTCTTTACGGCGAGCTGGGCGTCGAGCGTCGCGGCGGCCGGCCTGTCGAGCTTCGCAGCCACGGCGCCCGGACAAGTTACCGGTGCGCCAGGATCGACCGGAACATTGAGGTTGACCCAATGAGCACCTTCTTCAACCCGATCGTCACAACCTCCGGCAATTACAATTTCTCGCCGTCCGGCGGCGACTTCATCCTCAATGCGTTCGATCGCATCCAGATTCGGCCTTCCGAGATCGAGCAGACGCAGATGCAGCGCGCCGTCATGGAGCTGAATCTCGCGCTGGTCCGCTTTAATACGATGCCGGGGCAGAACCTCTGGACCATCGATCTGCAATCGATCCCGCTTGTCCAGGGCTCGGCGACCTATGCGATCCCCGCCGAGACCCGCATGATCCTCTCGGCCTACGTGCGCTATTCGACCAATCCGGCGCTCGACCGCTATATGTTTCCGATTAGCCGCGATGAGTACGCGGCGATCTCGGTCAAGACAACACAAGGCTTTCCCTCGCAATATTGGTTCGATCGGCTGATCTCGCCGACGATCACGTTCTATCTCGTCCCGGACGGCGCATTCCCTTACGACTTCTTCTATTACCGCGCGCGCCAAGTGCAGGACGCCGGTATCGTCAACGGCCAGAATTTGGAATTGCCGTATCGCTTCTTCGATGCGGTGACTGCCGATCTCGCGCATCGCTTGGCGCGCATCTATCGGCCGGAGCTGGAGGCGCAGCGCAAGGGGGACCGCGACGAAGCCTGGAGCATCGCTGCGACCGACGATACCGAATGGACGGCGATGTATGTGACCCCGGGTCTGACGGGGTATTACCGCCGATGAGACCGCATGGCCGCGCCCAGATAAGCCAAAGCCATCCCCGTGCGCTCGGCGTCTGCGACCGCTGCGGCTTTGTCTATAATCTCGACGATCTGCAATGGCAGAATGACTGGCTTCAGGGCCCGCGCCTCTTCAACCTGCGCATTCTCGTCTGCGCGGATTGCCTTGACGTGCCGCAGGAGAGCGGCCGGACCATCGTCCTGCCGCCGGACCCGATTCCGGTCGCCAACGCGCGACCGGAGAATTACGCGGCGGCAGACAACCCGGTTTCGGCGCTCGGCCTAAACGTTGCCGAAGTCTTTACGCCGGCCTCAAGCTTGAGCGCCAATATCGGCAACCTCATTCATAACGCCGGACTTCAATCCGCATTCTTCTGGAATGGCCAATCCTCGGCGGTCAACTCGACATCGGTCACTGCGCTCTTTGCGCCGAATACCAAGCCGCTCGTCAATAAGCGGTTGGCGGCCTGCGCGGCGCTTTCGATCTCGATCTCGTCGTTCCAGAACACCATCGGCAAGAACTGGAACGTCAATCCGAGCGGCGTCACGATTACAACGCCGTCGACCTTGGCATTGCAGACCCATGTCGTCTCCGGGTTTGCGGCTTATGCGCCAAGTGATCAGGCCTTCCTGCGCGCGGGTGCGACCGGCTTTCTCTTTCAAGGTTCGCCGGACGGCGTCAACTGGACCACGCTTTCGAGCGGGCAGACGGCAGGGACGGTCGGCGAGAGCTTAACGGTCAACACGACGATCGGCGCCGCCTATCAATTCCATCGGTTCGTCCTGCAAGGCGATGGTTTTTCGAGTGTCGGCGTCGCCGGTCTCTCGATCGCGATCTCCGATGCTGCGCCGAACGACATCTGAGGACAGACGATGAGCCTCACATATAATTCTTTCGTCTCCGAGATCGCGGCGCTGACCGTCATCTCGTCGACCGTTCTCGTCAATGGCGATAATAACTTTGCCGGCATCATGCCCGGCATCATCGACTATGCCGAGGGCCGGCTCTATCGCGAGCTTGATCTGCCGGTCGTCAGCGTCATCGATACCAGCGTCATCTGCTCATCCGGCGTCCGGCTGATCAACCTGTCGACCACGCAGGGCGAGCTTCTGGTTATTACGACACTCAACCTGCTTAGCTCGGCGGGAGCGACGTCCTCGTTCGCGACCCGCATTCCTCTGATGCCGACTTCGCAGGCCGTGGTCGATGCGATTTATCCATCCGCCGCGTCATCCAATTGCGGCCAGCCGACTTATTTTACGCGCCTAGGCAATACCGAGATCATCTTGGGACCTGCGCCGGACCAGCCTTACGGGACCGAGGTCATCGCGACGATTAGGCCGAGCCCGCTTTCCGCAAGCAACTCATCGACATGGCTCACGCAGAATATCCCCGAACTGATGATCGCGGCCGGCATGATCTTCGCGACCGGCTTCATGCGCGACTTCGGCGCGCAGAGCGACAATCCGCAGATGTCGCAGAGTTGGGAAGGCCAGTACCAGAATCTGATGAAGTCGATGAACGAAGATAGCGCGCGCATGAAGTTCGAAAGCCAGGGCTGGACCAGCCAGCAGCCGGCGCCGCAGACGACCTCGCCGAGGACCTGACATGGCCTGGGGCGCGATCCAATTGAAGCCAGGTGTCGATACCCAACTGACGCTCTCGGCGAACAGCGCGGGAGTCTCGCAGTCGCAGCTCATTCGGTACAAGGAGAGTCTGATCCAGACGGTCGGCGGCTGGGTCAACTATATCAATACGACGATCCCCTCGACCGTGCGCGATCTGCATCCGTGGCAGGACATCAACGGGGTCAAGCATCTCGGCGTCGCCGCGACGGCCAGCCTTGGCGTCGTGACCGCCGGATCATTTACGGATATTACGCCGCAAACGACGATCACGAACCCGGCACCGAACTTCTCGATCTCGTCGGGCAGTAATTTGGTGACAGTGGTCGACGGGGGCGCCAACGCCAGCGTGTTCAATACCATCTATTTCAACACGCCCGTGGCGATCGGCGCCTATCTTCTCAATGGCGCTTACCCGATCAATTCGGTTCTGGGCTCGACGATTTATACCATCCGGCTGCCGTCCAATTCGACCTCGACCGTCATCTCCAGCGGCAAGCTCCCGATCTTCAATATTACCAACGGCTCGGCAACGATCACCGTCACCCTGTCGAATAATGCATTCCCGATCATCTCGGGCCTGTTCCAGCAGTTCATCGCGCCGACGCAGGTCGGAACGAGCAGCAATGGCATCCTCGTTCAAGGCAAGTACCAAATTTCGACCATCATCGACTCGACGCAGTTCACGATCACGGCGGTTACGCAATCCGCAACGACCGCGCAGGCGACCATGAACGCGAGCCTCGCGCAGATCGTCTACTACGTCACTTTGGGACCGCTGCCGGCCGGCAGCGGCTTCGGCGCAGGCGGCTTTGGTTCGGGCGGATTCGGGACGGGAACGGCGGCAGTTGGCGTCCCTGGTACGCCGATCACGGCGACCGATTGGACAACTGACAATTGGGGCGAGGTCTATCTCTCCTGTCCCTTCAATGGGCCGATCTATGCATGGGCGCCGGATTTCGGTTTCCAGAATGCGCAGGTCATTAATCAGGCGCCGTTCTTCAATGGCGGCATCTTCATCTCGATGCCGCAGCAGATTTTGGTCGCATGGGCCTCGACGGAATCAACGGGAGTGCAGGACCCGCTGGTCGTGCGTTGGTCAAATCAGGCCGATTATACCAACTGGACCGTCAGCAACCAGACCTCGGCAGGCTCGTTCCATTTGCCGACCGGATCGACCATCGTCGGCGGGATTCAGGCCCCGCAGCAAGGCCTGATCTCGACGGATGTCGACGTTTGGACCATGACCTATGTCGGCGGCGTGGTCATTTTCAACTTTACCCGCGTCGGCAATGGCTGCGGTTGGATTTCATCGCATGCCTGCGGCATCCTCGCGGGAACGCCATTCTGGATGAGCAACAATAACTTCTTCACGCTCGGCGCCTCGGGCGTCGTTCCGTTGCCCTGCACGGTATGGGATCAGGTCTTCCAGAATCTATCGGCGACGAACCAGCGCAAGGTCCGCGTCGCGGTCAATTCCGCCTTCAATGAGATTGCGTGGTTCTACCCCTCGGCCAATTCGACCGGCGAAAACGATTCCTATGTCAAGGTCCATATCGAGGGCCAAGAATACGAATGGGATTACGGCCTGCTTTCGCGAACTGCATGGACTGATGTCTCGATCCTCGGGATGCCGATCGGTGTCGATACTTCGGGTCAGCTCGTGCAACACGAGAACGGGACCGCGATTACGGGCGCCGGGCTGCCATCGTTTCAGACCGGCTGGTGGACGATCGGCGAGGGACAGGAGATTCCATATATCGACATGATCATTCCCGATTTCGTCTTCGGACTGCGCTCCGGTTCACCGGATGCGACGATCAACATCACTTTCTTCGGTGTCAACTATCCCGGCGATACGCCCATGGTCTATGGGCCCTTTGACATCACGCAATCGACTGAGTTCATCAATATTCGCGCCCGCAATCGGCTGATGTCGGCACTGATCCAGAGCAATGCATCGAGCGAGTTCTGGCGGATCGGCCGCATCCGGTTTCGCTATGCGCAGTCGGGCAGGAGGTAACCATGGCATTCGGCCTGGGCGATATTCTTCAGACGTTACAGCAGGGCGTACAAGCCATGCAGACGCTGAATACGACGATCCGGAATACGTTTCCGCAGGCAACGACGTCCTCGACGGCAGCGCCTGCGACCCTGGGAACGATCACATTCACCTCATCGGAGGCGACCGGCTTTCTGCTGGTCGCCCTCTCCTCTGGCGTGACCGTCAAGTTCCCTTACTACCCGCAATAGGTGACCCATGGTTTCGACCTTTACGCCAAATATTCAGCTTGAGGAACCGGCGCGCGGCGACGATGTCGGCGTCTGGGATACTCCGGTCAATTCCAATATGACGGTGATCGATCTTGTGACCGGCGCGATTGCGACAATCCCGCTGAATAACTCGCCAATTGTGCTGTCGGCCGCGCAATTCAAGAGCAAGACGATCGTCTTTGGCTCAACGCTAACCGGCAACGTCGTAATCACGTTTCCCGCTTCATTCACCAAGAGCTATGAGATTTATAATGGCTGCACGGGGTCAAGCGCCTTCACGATAACCCTTCAAACCACGGCCGCCGGAGCACAGGCGATTTGTCCTCCTCCGGGAGAGTTTATTGACGCCATCAATGATGGTTTGAACATTAAATTCAAGAACCTCGGCCGGGTTGGCTCATATTTTGACTATGCCGGATCATCAGTTCCGGCGTGGGTATCCGGTTGTACGGTGCCCCCGTATCTCAACTGCGATGGCAGCGCTTTCAGCGCGGTGACCTATCCGGCGCTCTCGGTTGTTATCGGCGGCACGACGTTGCCGGATTCTCGGGGACGTGCGCGTTTCGTCCTCGACGGCGGCACTGGCCGGATTTCAAGTGCGGCGACCGGCTTTAGCGGCAGCAGTGTCGGAGCATCGGGAGGGTCGCAGGCCATCACGCTCATCGCCGCTCAGATTCCAACGATCACCTCGGCCGGAACGGTCAATACTACACCCGGCGTTAATCTTGCGGGCACCTCGGGCAACATTGTCGACACCAATGCCGGTTCCGGCGGCAACCTCGGAGCCGCCCATATCGGCGGCACGGCATTTGGGAACGTTACCTCAATGTCCGGCACGTTCACGTCGAATAATACCGGAAGCACTTTGGTCTCGGAATTGCCACCGGCCTATATCGGCGGCCTGACGCTGATCCGCGCCGGGTAATTGAACCGGCAAAGAAATGAGCGTATGCTCATTTCATGCCGCTGATCAAATCGGGAAGCAGAGCCGCGATCTCGGAGAATATTTCCGAGATGGTCCATGCGGGACATCCGCAGAACCAAGCGGTCGCGGCTGCGATGCGCAATGCCCGAGAGTATGGCCGGGCCAATGGCGGCTCGACGCCCATGGGCGAGCGCTATGCCTCGCGGCAGCTCTTTCACGAAGGCTTTCTGCATTCCAACGTTCCGGGACGGACCGACAAGCTACCGATCTCGGTCAATGGGGGTGCCTACGTCCTACCGGCGGACCATGTCGCAGCTCTCGGCCAAGGCAATTCGTTGGCCGGGGCGAATATCGTCAACAAGATGTTCAAGATGGGCCCTTACGGCTCGCAGCTCGGCGGACTGCATGCCGCCGGCAAGGCGCCGGGCGCGCATCTCAATCTGACGCCGAAAGCGCCGTCGCCAGGGAAGCCGCCTAAGTTCGCGAAAGGCGGCGAGGAGCATGGCGCGAAGCCGACGCCGATCATTGTCGCGGGCGGCGAGATCGTCATCCCGCCAGACAAGATCGTCGAGCGCTTTGGCGATCTCGATCACGGCCATAAGGCGCTCGACCATTGGGTCGTCTCGACCCGCAAGAAGCACATCAAGACCCTCAAAAATCTCAAACCGCCGAAAAAGGACTGACGATGGCGTGTCCCTCGATTGTCCGCATCGCCAAGCCTGCGGATCATATGGAAATCTGGCGGCTCTTTCTCCTGGGCCATCGCGAGAATGGCAAGTTCGCGCTCGCGCCGGAGAAGTGTGATTGGTGGATTCAGCGCGCGCTACATCCCGAGTTGATCTCCGATAGCGACACGGGACCTCGACCGACAATCGGTGTGATTGGGGATGTCGGCTCGCTCGAAGCGCTCGTTATCATCGCCATCGGTACGTATTGGTACACGACCGAGCATCATCTCGAAGAATTTGTTGTTTACGTCGATCCGGAATGCCGCATCTCCGGCCACGCGCGCGCATGCGTCGATTGGATGAAGATGCAGACCGATAAAACCGGCCTGCAATTGATGACCGGGATTATTTCTAGCCATCGCACCGAGGCCAAGGTGCGGCTCTATCGCCGGATGCTGGAGCCGGTCGGCGCCTTCTTCATGTACGGCGGCAAGGGAGCGACTAGCGCATCGAGCGCGTCGTTCGCCTGATGGGCAAGGGCAGCAATACAACCACTACCAACCAGAACCAGACCTATACCCCGGCTGGCGGGTCTCAGATTCAGGGCGCGCTGACGCAGGCGCAGAACGCCGCGCAGCTTCCGTTCAACATTCCGCAGGCGCCGGTCGCAGGCTTTAGCCAGGATCAACAGACCGCGTTCCAGAACGTCAACAACGCGCAGGGCATGGCGCAGCCCTACATCAATCAGGCGCAGCAGCTCTTTTCGCCGCAGGGCGCGCAGAGTTTCTTCAATCCGGCGGTCGATGCCGTCACTGCGCAGATGCAGAACGTCTTCGGCCAGCAGCAGCAGCAGAACAATGCCAGCCTTGCGCAGAGTGCGGGCGGCGTCGGCGCCGATCGGATCGCGGTTGGCCAGGGCAACCTTGCCAACCAGCAGGGACTCGCGGCGGGCCAGACCTATTCCAACCTCTGGAATAGCGCCGTTCAACAAGCGCAGGGCGCGGGATACGGGACCGCTGCGCTCGGCAGCCAGGCGCAGAATGCCGCATTGCAGGGCGCACAGGCGCAATTGGGGACCGGCGGCTTGCAACAACAGCTTTCGCAGGCGCAGCTCAATTCGCCGTATCAGCAGCAGCTCGCGCAGGCCGCTTTCCCCTATCAGCAAGCGCAATTTCTCGCCGGGATTACGGGATCGCTGGCGCCCGCGCTTGGCGGAACGACGACGGGGCAGGGCACGACGACCAGCCCATCGCCATCGATGTTCTCGCAACTGCTCGGGCTCGGAACCGCAGGCCTCGGCGCGGCCGGGGGCGCGGGTGCATTCGGCGGCAGCCCATCCTATGGCGGCGGCAGCGCCTTGAAGGGCGACGCCTACGGCGGCAGCGGCAGCAGTCCATTGCCAGGTCTAACCTCGGCGGATTACGGCGCTGGCTTTGCGCGCGGAGGCTATGCCGAGGGTGGCTCGCCCATGTTCGGCCTCCCGGAGGGACTTAACGACAAGCCGATCAATGTCGACCAGCAGAGCATTATTCCGCAGGAGCAGCTTGCTCCGGCGCAAGTCCATATGCCGAACCTCAATCTCAATCCGCCGGCCGGTGGCGGAAGCAAGAGCGGCAGCGGCGATGCCGCCGCCGTTGCCGGCGATGTCATGAAGATCGCGGGCATGTTCTTGAAGCGCGGCGGCATGGTCAATCCGAAGTTCGCCGGGGGTGGCGCATCCGATGACGACCCGTTCGTCGATCAGGCATGGCCGGTTGGACCCGTAGGCGGACCAACCGATACCATGCGCGGATATGACAAGCTCGGGCAGGAGATGCGGGCACAGCGCGGCATTGTCGATCCGCAAATCGATCAGCCATGGCCAACCGGCATGAAGGGCGGCCCATCGGATGAGTCGAGCAGCGTCAATCCGGGCGATCCGGTCCGAATGCCGGGCGATGCCGCGATGAAGGAATGGGCGGAGGGTGCCGATCGGGATCGGGCGATGGGCCTAACGGCGCAGCCGGGCAATGCGCCGGCCGCCGCAGCCGCCGAGGCCGCAGCTAATCCCTCGCGCAGCCTCTCCGCTCCGGCCGCCGATCAGGCTCCCGCGTTGGCGCCCGGCACCTATCGCGATGCCATCGCGCCGCATGACAAGGAAGAGGATAGCTCGACGAAGTTCGCCAAGAGCCCATGGATGGCGCTGATGGCGGCGGGCTTGGGCATTGCCGGCGGCACATCGCCATTCGCGGCGGTCAACATCGGGCAGGGCGGTCTGATGGGCCTCAAGGCGCTGGAGCAGCAGCGCGGCGAGGCGCAGAAGGATGAGACGATTGCGCAGGCCTCGCGCCGGCTGGACCTCGAAGCCAAGCATCATGAGGATCAGTACTCTCGCGCGACGCCATATCAGCAGTTTGAGATGAAGAAGCCGGTCCCGATGGGGCAGCGCGTTGATCCATTGACCGGGATGCCGATGACCACTTACGGCTCCTTGCAGCCGGACGGAAGCTTCAAGCCGGTCGATGCCTCCGGTAAGCCGATCGACGATCCCGGCGCGCTTCCTCCGACGTCGTCGCCGACGCAAGGTTGGCTGCCGGGCAAGAACGTTCCGGACAACGTCAATCCCGCCGCATTGGCGCAGGTCGATGAAGGCACGGCTAACATGGTCCGCGCGATCGACGAGGGCCGCGCGAAATTGAGCGATGTCCCAATGCGGCAGCGCTTCATGGTCGATAGGCTTCTGCATGCCTATGACAAGGGTTTCGATGGAACGGTCTGGAACCTTCGCAACAAGCAATACGGCGATCTGTCGACTAACGGGACCGCCGGCAAGATGCTAACGGCAACCAATCAATTGTTGCCGCATCTTGCGACCAGCTATGACAAGGCAATGGCGCTTGCCAATACCAACTACCCGGCAGCGAACACCATCAAGAACTGGTGGCTGACGCAGACCGGCGATCCGCGCACCAAGGAGTTTGCGACGGTGCGCGAAGTCGCGGCAATGGACGCGGCGCGGCTTCTGCGCGGCACCGGCCAGATGGCCGAGAAGGACATCGAGGAGTGGCGCAAGAACATTGCCGATCAGGGCTCGCCAGCGCAGCTCGCGGGCGTGATCAAACTGCTCGGCGATGATCTGATCGGGGCGCGAATTACGTCCTTGCAGCATGCCTATCGCCAGAACATGCGCCAGGAGCCGCCGGAGTTTCTTTCGCCAGAGGCCAAGAGTGCCCTTGAGCGGATCAGGGGCGGCGGAGGAGGAGCGGCGCAAACGGCGCCAGCAGCAGCGCCGGCCGGCGGGGCTCCTGCCGCCGCCGCGCCGCCGCAGGTCGGAGACGTCAAGACCAATGCTCATGGCGTTAAAGGACGCTGGAATGGCACCGGCTGGGAGATCATTCAATAATGCCGACGCTTAGCAATGAGGACTTCGAAAGCTTTGGCGCTCCGCCCAAGGTCCTGGGCAATGACGAATTTGAGAATGCGGGCGCCAAGCAGCCTTCGGGCACCGGCTATGATATCGCAGCCTCCGGTGCGGCCGGCGCCGGCCAGGGCATGTCTAACTTCCTCGGCGCGGCCGGCGATCTCCGAAATCTCGCCTCGCATGCCACCGATATCGCCGGCCGAACGCTCGGCGTTGATCCATCGAAGATTCAGACCATCAAGGATGTTGCCTCCAAGATCGCGCCCGCGCCGCTCGCCTATGGCCCGACGTCGCAGGACGTTCGTCATGGCATCGAGGGAGTGACCGGCGAATTTCACAAGCCGGAAACAACCTATGGCAAGTATGCCCGCTCGATCGCGGAGGTCGGCGCAAATCCCGCGAGCTATATTGGTCCCGGCGGCGTTCCTGCCAAGCTCATTGGCGCGGCAGCAAGCGGAGCCGGCTCCGAAGCCGCCGGACAGGCCCTTGAGGGGGAAAGCGCCGAAGGTCCCGCACGCTTTATCGGCAGCCTCCTTGGCGGCCTTGGCGCCGGCAAGCTTTCATCGACGGCGGCGAACATCATGCGGTCGCGCGGGGTTCAGACGACCGAGCAGCTCCGGCAAGCGGCGGATAATGCCTACGGCCAAGCACGTTCGCTCGGCGTCGAATATACTCCGAGCAACCTTGTCATTTTGCGCGACCAAATCCGAAGGGACCTTCTGCAAAAGGGTCATCGGGCAGATAAATCCGAAGGGACCTTCAACCGCATCAAGGAATTGCCGGACCCGCTTACGCCAGGGATTCCCGGCGGCAATCGCAATTTTTCCGACATTGAAGGCGTTCGCCAATCGCTCAACGAAATCCGCGATGAAGTCCATCCGCATACCGGCAAACTGACCGCCGATGCGAAGGCAGCGAACACCGCCATCAACCATATCGATGACTTCCTCGCCAATCCGCAAAACGCAATTCCCGCGCATCGCGGTATCGCGCAGCAAGCCGCAGAACTGGCCGAGGAAGGTCGCGGCAATTGGGCGGCGATGTCGCGCTCGCGGCAGATCGAACAGGCGCTTTCCAAGGGCGAGCTTAATGCGGCGTCTTCGGGCTCCGGCGCCAACATCGACAATGCATTGCGGCAGCAAGTCAAACAGATTTTGACCAACCCGAAGCGGGCCAAGAATTTTACGGCCGATGACCGCGCCATGATGCATGACATCGTCGCCGGCAATCCAATTCGCAACTCAGCCCGCTTGCTCGGCAAGATGGCTGCGACCGGCATCGTCTCGGCGGCAGGGATCGAATATCTTACCCATGCGATGGGGCTTGGTCCGATCGGGCACGCACTTGTCCCCGCCGCCGGCTATATCGCGAAGAAGGCCGGGGACTACATGACCCGCGCGCGCATCGGCCGGCTCTCGGAAAACATCCGGATGGATTCGCCGGCAGGCCGCGCCAATCCCGTTCCCGGTCGCCGAACTGCGAGGCCGTTTGTCCTGCGCTCGGCGGTAACAACGCCCTACGGGACCATGGCTCCCAATCCATATCAGCCGTGACATACCTCAAGAAATGAGTTAACGCTCATTTCATTGGAGGGATGCCGTGGTTGATCTGATCGCGCTCAGAAAGGCCAATGCCAGCCGATGGATGGTCGCGAAGCCGACACGCAGCCTCGTCAATATTGCGCGCGCTCTTGTCATCTCCTCCGCGAAGTCGCGCTATCAATCCGTCTCGGCCAAGACTGGCGTGCCCTGGTATTTCATCGCGGTCGTTCATGAGCGTGAGTCCTCGCAGAGCTGGAGCGCGAGCCTCGCGCAGGGCGATCCCTGGAATAAGGTCTCCGTCCATGTCCCGGCCGGGCGCGGCCCCTTCACATCCTGGGAAGACGCGGCGATCGATGCATTGGTCAATTGCGCGCCGCATGCTGCGAGGAATACCGACTGGTCGATCGGCGGGCTCCTTACCTTGCTCGAAGAATACAATGGCCTTGGCTATGCGGCGCGCGGCCTGCCATCGCCGTATGTCTGGAGCGGGACCAATCAATATAAATCCGGCAAGTTCATTCGCGATGGCGTCTTCGAGCCCGCTGCGGTCGATCAACAGCCAGGTTGCGCTGGGCTCCTGCTCGCAATGATCCAGCTCGACAAGAGCATCGACCTCCTGGGTCCTCCGATTATTACGCCGACCGGACCGATCATCGCGCAGCCGGCGCCATCGCCCGCGCCGGGCCGTTTCGCCGCAATTGCTCGGGCCATCCTTTCCTTCTTCAAGCGAGGCAATTCATGATCATCTTTTGGTTGATCCTTATCGTTCCCGGCGTGGTCTGCGCCTATGCCTTCTGGGTTCGCCCGGTCCTCGCCGCGATGCCGCAGTTTCAGAAATTCTACGCGGAGGCTGACGGCTTCTGGGCCAAGGTCTGGGCGATCTGCGGCAAGTCAGCGACTATGGCATGGAGCTACTTCCTCGCCGGCCTTGGCATGCTCGTCCAATTCATCGATTCGCTCGCCGCCGCGTTCGGCGATCCCGATCTGCATAATCAGGTAACCAGCGCGCTTTCTTCTGATCCGAAGATTCTCGGCTACTTCGCGATGGGCATCGCGGCAGTGACGCTGGCATCGCGGCTGCGCACGATCGGACGGAATCCATGATCTTGCTTTATCGTCGTGGATTCTCGACGCGCAAGCGTAACGAGTGGCCGGAGCGGATCGTCATGAGTTTCATGATTTCCTGCGCCTTCGGCGGCGTCGTCGTCGGTTTCATGATCGCCGCGCATTGGAGGCAATGAGATGTGGCTCTCGATCATGTCCTTCATTGGCGGCCCCGTCATCTCGGGGCTTATCCAGGCGTACAACCTTCATCTGACGGCGACAACGAGCGACAAGACCATCGCGGCCGATCTCGCGGCCAAGGAGATCGCCGCGCAGCAGATCGAGATTCAGGCCGATAGCGCGCTCAAGACCGCCGAGATCGGCCATCCATGGGAGCCCGAGAAACTCGCGTTTTACATCGTTCTCGTCTTCTTCGCGAAGTGCATCATTTGGGACACCGTTCTCGGCATGGGCTCGACGCCCGCGCTCAAGGGCGATGTCTCGATGTGGTCGGGCCTCGTGATGTCATTTTACTTCGGCAAGCGCACATTCGAGAACGTGGCGCGGATCATCAAGCGGTGACGCAATGGCTGCCCCTGATCTCGAATGGCCGCGTCTCGCAATCGAAGCGATCGGCGCGGCGGCATCTGGTTTTGCCGGTCTCCTGGTCGGCGTTTGGCGATGGGGCCGGCATAGCGCGTTAGGCGAGCAGCGGCTGCGCGACGATTACCTGGAAAGGATCGAAGACATGAAGGGATCGCTGGCTGCCGCCGAGCAGACCCATGATGCGCGGATTGGCGAACTGGTCGGCCAGTTCAAAGAGGCCTTTGCCGGCATCCGCCGCCAGATCGATGACGGCCGGCTCTATACCGAGCAGACCTTCGTTCGCAAGGACGACTTCAAGGAGATGCGCGAGGAAATCCGCGAGGATATGCGCGATATCAAGCGCAGCCTCAACGAGCTGCGGAACGGCAAGGGACATGGTTAACCGTTTTAGGTGTTAGCAGAATCGACAAAACCCCTCCCATCCGGCCCCATCGGATAGTAAGGTTGTCTTAACAGACCATAGAGGGAAATCCCATGCAGCATCCCATCGACCTCGACCGTCTCGATGAGGAAATTCGGCTTCTCGCGCCTGCGCCGGAGACCAACGCCATCGATTACGCGCAACCGCAGTACCGTGACAAGCTGCCGGATTACGTCCGACATTCCGAGGGCGTCAGCCAGATCGGCGCGCTTACCGCAGCCGCAACGGCGCGGATGTTCGAAGAGGCCGCCGCCGCGATCCATGCGATGGGCGAGGATCACAATCGGGTCGTCGAGCTGGCCGAGAAGATCATTGCCGATGCGAAAGCGGCGGCGCTCGACTGCAAACTCTTGGCCGGGGAGTATCGCGACAAAGCCAAGAAGAGCTTCGAGACCCTTGAGGGCCATGCGCGGTTGACTGCCGAGGTCACCAAGACCTGCGAGGACCTTCGAAAGAAGATTGCGGTCGAGCAAGAGCCGGCGTAATGGTCTGGCGTGACGGTTTCGGCGGAGCGCGGGCCGCCCGGCAAAGATTAGATCGCCGGGCGGCTTTCTCCGGAACTTTCTGGAGACTGGCCGCCTTGGCATTTGTTCTTGCCTTCTGGGGCAGTCTTATCTGGCTGTTGGCTTGAGCGACGCTCGCAACGCCCTAAACATTTCATAAATGGCAGGCGCACGCTCTCTTAGCTCGGCGCGACCGGTCCCGATCCCGTCTTCCGGCCAGACAACCGTGCCGCCGGCATCAAGATGAGAGCCGAGCCTCTGAAAGATGGGAACGACGACTTCGAGGACCGGCGCGATATCGCGGTCACAGAAGAACGCATCATCTCGCATCGTCGGCCGCCACTTCGTCGGAATGCCGACCGCATTGGGCTCGCCGCGCATGTGATAGGCCTGCCCGCCGTCGCCCTTGCCCAGCATATTATCGCCGAACACGAACAGCGTTTCGGGTTCGGCGCGCAGCATTGCGCGCGTGATGAATTTCTCGGTCCGGAGTGGCATGGGGAAAAATCAATGAGGAAAAATCAAAAAGGACGAGCGCGAGCATGGGAGGTTTAACGTTCCATGCTCGCGCCGTTCCGAGGCCTCCCCATGTGGGTGCTGGGGTTCTGGGTTAAGCATCACCCCCCGAGATGGCCTCGAAAGTCGTTAGCGGCGAAAGAACATGCTGGCCGCGCGGCCGAACACGCCGCCGCCGCCGGTCTGGGCGGCAAGGCGCTCGATCCGGGCAGCCTGATCGGCATTGCCGATCTCGCCGCCGCAGTTGCAGGAGAACGCGTGCAACTGGTCGATCGACATATCGAAGAACCGCAGGGCGCCCCCGACCGTCTTGTCCGTGAAGCCCTGCTCGGTCAGCACCGGATCGCCAGCGGCGACGCCAAGAGCGGTGCGGGCATGCAGGATGTTATAGATATCCAGCTCGCGCGCAGCAACATGCTCAAGCAGATGATAAAGGGCGAGATTTCCCTGATGCGCCCGGACCAGTCCGGCCCAATGCATCAGTTTTTCCGAACGCGTCATGGCCTTGCGAACAGGAACGGCGGCGGTGACTGCCTGCTCGACGTCTACATGCTTCATAGATTAACTCCTCTTTGTTGAGCGACGATTCCCCCCGATTGTCCGGCTCCCGCGCCCTGAAGCAGCCGGCGAAACTCATTCTTTATTGTTGTCGTTCGGCGTGGCGTGAAATGAAAGCCGGACAATATGTTCGACCAGACCCGGCGATATCTCCGCGATCTGGCGGATAGCGTCCGAGTCCATCTTCATGAAGAAAGCTTGCAGCGCAATCGCATGAGCGGCGACCCGCTGGATTGGATCGATGGCAGCGACCGCGTTGGCGATCTGTTTGGCGAGCATGAAGCGCAGGATCGGAGGGATGCGCCCCGGCCGAACGGTATCCATGATTTCCCAGGCGATCCGCACGGATGCGCGCGGATCGTCCCTCGGCATGTTGGCAGGGTAGGTATGCTCGGTCATGCCACCCGCGTCCTATTCGCGAGCTTGAGGAGGCTCTCCTCGTCATACTCAAGCGTTATCTTCTGCGCGAGATGATGGTCATAGAGCGGGATATCAGAGCAATGGACGCAAAGGCGCGCGGTCACCTTGCCGGCTTCGAGGACGTCGATGTTGCCGGCATAGCTCTCGGTGCGGATACGATATTGCGTCTTCGTCTTCCCGCCGATGACGAGAAACCATTTGTTTTTGTGGAAGGTGTCGCGCTGCTCGGGCGTCAGGTGCTCCAGGAGCAACTCTTGCGAACGAACGAGCGCGGCTCTGCGCTGCTCTGCGGCGCGACGCGCGCCGCGCGTCGCCTCTTCCATCGCGACGCGCTCGGCCTCGGTCCGCTGCCGGTAGCATGTGGCGCGATTTTGGGCCAATTGCAAATATTGCGTATGCTGCAAGTCTTGGTCCCCCCAATAGGCGCTCGTCGTGGCAGTCTGATTTGCCAGGGCTACTTGATAGAGCCCGGATGTTGGTACTCTCGAAAATGTCTGTAAGGTCGACACCGTCGCCGTCCCCTGCGCGGTAGCCCCCGAGAACCACGGCGGGACCGCAACTGTGGTCCCGCCGTCTACTGTGACCCAACCCCCGAATAGAGGCATCAGCCGCCCCGCAACTGCGGGACCATCATCACTTTGCCGGCTTTCGGATCGAAGGCGTCGATCCGTTCGCCGCGCTCCTCGACGACCGCCCCATTCTCGTGAATGCTGTTCATCATGAAGGCCTGATATCCGCGACGGCGAAGATCGTCGAATTGCCGGCGGGCGTCGCGCACCGAGGCGGCGTTGTCTGGGTCCCAAGTGACCGTGGTATGCCCGCTTGGGTCCATAACATGCATGGTGCCGTGCATTAGTTACTCCTCTCTGGTTTCTTGGTTAAACGAAGAACCCCGCACCGCCACTGAAATGCGAAGGGACCGATGCCGGCTTGGGCTTCGGCTTTGGTTCGGGCTTCGGTTCCGGCTTGGAGTCTGGCTTGTTTGTCATGCCTGATTCTCCGATACGGCTTCCAACATCGAAACGAACTGCCGTTGCACGTTCGGACTTTTGATCTTCGAATAGGCGCGCAATAGACGCAAACTAAAACTGGCATCAAGGAAAAGAAGGCTGTTGACTTCCAATGTCTTCTTGTCGTGGTCATAAAAAAATGTGACGGGGACTTCGAGGGCCTTGGCGATCTGCTGCAACCGGGCGGCGCCGATGCGATTGACGCCCTTCTCGTATTTCTGGACCTGCTGAAAGCTAACGCCCAGCTTGAAGCCCAGCTCGTCCTGCGACATTTTCTGCTCGACGCGACGAAGCCGCAGCCGGGTCCCGAGCGCGATATCGTCCGGCGTCGGACTGCGCATTTTGTGCTTGCTCCCATTCCCCAGTTTCTTAATGGCCATGATATTCTCCTATTTGGGTCGGCCGTTGACTCTCTTGCGGGCACTCTCTCGGGTTCGTTTTGAAATCGTGTTGTCGTGCCGGAGAAGCCAAGCGGCGGCGAGCTTCCGCTCTTTTTCAATATCGATGTCTTTGGATTTGACGATTTGGATGTCGTACCCGATCGCCTTGATGACCGAGCCCGTTGTTCTCTGAATGGGGCTGATTGTGTCGCCGTTGAACCAATTGTCGATCGTCGCGGGATGGACGTTGGCAAGCTCGCCGACGAGTTCAAGCTTGTCGATCAAGCCCTCGTCTTGAAGCATGGTCTTGATCCGAAAGATCATCGGGTCCTTGCCATCCTTGGTCGGCTGGTAGGTTCGGCTAAACAACAAACGCGCCATTGGGCATTCCTTTTATGATGCGGGGGGAAGCTCTAGCCGCCGGCCTTTGGCGGTCAGTTGGTAAACGCCGTCGCCTTCGGCTTTGATCAGGCCCTTCTCGCAACCGCGATAAAGGGCACCATCGATCGAACGAGGGCTCAATCCAGCGGTGGTGACGGCTTGGACCAAGATGGGACGAGAAGACCGCCCCTCCGAAGTTTCCTTCAAAAGGCGCATGACGATTGTCATGGTTGCGCCTACGGGGCTCGCGGGTCCTTTTTCGGTTGATCCAGCCTTGGCTGGAGGAGGAAGCGCGCGCCGAGGCTCGGCCTGCGCATTTCCCTGAAGTTCGGCCATGACCTTGTCGGTCAGCTTATGGATGCCAACGCCGCCGCTTTCGGTCACGCCATCATTGCGCAGTTCGTGGAGAACGGAATTGATGCTGCTCTCCTTAAAGCCCTCCCGGACGACCGCTTGTCTGAGGACGGCGAGATGTTGGGGACCTCGAAAGAGCAGTCCCATCATGAGCGCTTTCAGTCCGCCCGGCTGGCTTTTTTCGACGGGTTGCGGATTGAAGCCGTTCGCTTTGGACTTCGGCTTGCGCTTGCCGTCCTCGATCTCGTCGATATTGAAGATGAGATCGACCACGCCAGGAAAGCTCTTCAGGAGGCGCATGACGGGGAAGAATTGCGCTTCCTCAACTTTGATGGTGATAGGAACAAGTGTCATATGAGTTTAATCTCCGGTTGCAGTAGGGCGGAAACTCTCATATACGGTTCGATCGGTAAAGCAAATTATGCTGACGCTTTGGCCGGTCTGGTCGGCGGTATCCTGGGCGAACTTTTGCAGGATGCCGAGCGCCTTTCTATCAATGGCCACCAGCGGGAGCAGAACATCGCCGGGAGTTCGAACCTGAATGACGTTCTCGTCGCCGTCCTGGTCGGAGAAGACGGCCAGGTAGACCTCGGTCAGCCTCCGGCGAGGTTCGCCTTCAGTGATCTCAAGCTCCTTCGAACTGTTCACGGCATTTCCTCGTCATTAAGACGGCATTAGTTTTCACAGCGGTCCGGGCTTGTAAAGATAGGCTGACGCACGCGGGTGTTGACGGAATCGCTTTTTCTTCGAGATGTAACAACCGGTTGAGTCCTCCATCGCTCGGGAGCCGTCAAGACAAGCTTACGGTTTAGGTTATTTCCTAAAATTTTACTGATTATGCCCATGCTATGCCCACGACCAATTTTGTGGGATTAGCCCGATCCGGACCTTTCGTTAAGCGATTGATTTAGTGGGAGAATTTGGCTCCTCGGCCAGGGATCGAACCTGGGACACTCCGATTAACAGTCGATTTGAGGGGCAAGTCGTGGGCAGTCATTTCCCGACATAGATGCAAAAAACCCCTTGTTTTATTAATGTTTCGCTCATATACCATTCGATTATTGAGACCTGAGAAGTCAGATTTCGACCTCCAAACTAATCCCATACAATGCCCATAAAAACCCCCGAGGAGAGCAATGAAGTTTACTCAATCTAACGTTCGCGCCCTCAAATGCCCCGAGGAAAAAAGCGATTACACGGAATGGGATGAGAACATGGCCGGCTTCGGCATCCGCTTCCGCAATGGCGGCGCCGGCGTCTTCATCATCCTCTACTCCCTGCGCGGCCGGCAGCAGCGCCTCGCCATCGGACGCGTTTCGCAGCTCAATCTGGTCGACGCGCAGAACGAGGCTAAGCAGAAGTTTGCGATGGTCGCGCGCGGCGAGGACCCGGCGGCCGAGCGGACCAAGGCCGCCGCCAGGAGCGCGGCTACCTTCGGCGATAAGATCAAGCTCTATATCGCGTCGATCGAAAAGGCGGGAAAGAGTCCCGGCTATATCAGCGACCATCGCCGCAATCTGGAACGCTACATGAAGACGCTGCACCGTTTCGGCGTCAGCGAGATTACCCGCGCGCAGATCGCCGAACAGCTCGACAAGATCGAAACCGAGCATGGCCACCGGCAGGCGGGGCTGGCGCGGGCGCAGGTTCATCGATTCTACGCCTGGGCCATTCAGAAGGGCTTTCTCGACATCAATCCGGCTTCCGGAACCGAGAAGCGCGGCAGCATCCGGCGCAAGCGGGTGCTCGATGAGGCCGAACTGGTCGCGATCTGGAATGCGACAAACTCCGATGACGAATTTGATCGCATCGTCCGGCTCTTAATCCTGACGGCTGCCCGCAAGAGCCAGATCGGCTCGCTCAACCGCAAGACCGAATTGAACCTCGCCAAGGGCCTGCTCGATTTCGTGCCGCCTCATGTCCGCGAAGAGCGCGGCCAGGACGCCGGGGATCGCGGCAAGACCAAGAACCGCGAACGATTCTGGATGGCCTTGTCGCCGCAGGCGGCGGCGATCTTGGCCAAAGTCACGGCGCGTCACGGCTCGCCTTTTGTATTCGGCGAAGGCGAGGGCGGCTATTCGGGCTGGACCAAGGCCAAGGAGCGGCTCGATAAGAAGCTCGGCGATGCGGTCGACGCATGGACGTTCCATGACTTCCGCCGGACATTCGAATCGCTCGGCATCGACAAGTGCAAGATTGCGCCCTGGGTCGCGGACGTCTGCCTGCATCACGTTGGCGAGCACAAGAAGGGGGTTAAGCGGGTTTACAATCATGCCGACTACATCGACGAGAAGCGCGAGGCCATGCAGGCCTGGGGCGACTACGTCGAACGCCTCGTTACCGCGAAGCCGAAATTGGCCATCGCGGCCTAGTCGACGCGACCGGGGGTCGGCAAACCCCCGGTGCGCCTAACCATTGAATAAAAGGACCCGAAATCCAATGGCTAAAGACAACTCTGCCTCAGTCGTCAATCTGCATCAAGTCCCTGTTAAACGTCCTCTTTCCGGCGCCGAGAGGACCCGGAATTACCGCCTTCGCCAGAAGGAAGATGTGACGTCACAACCCGTCACTGTGACGTTACCCGCTGCCCTTGTGACGTCACGGATGCCGTCACTGCTGACCATGACGGGTTATGGTTTGGCGATGGTCGGCATCGTCATCAACGGCTACTTTTCCATGTCGCAGGGGGCGACCGATCTGGCCGGCTATATCTTTCTGGCGCTCGGAACGCTCTCTGATGTCGCGGCGGCGGCAATTCCCCGGCAGGCCTCCGATCTCTGGATCGCGCGCCGCAAACTCGCTTCCCTGATCGCCTGGGCAATCTTTGCGATGACGTTCTCATTCGCGATCTGCAATGGTCTGGGGTTTACCTCGACCAACTTGGCCGATGTGACGCAGGCGCGGGCGTCACGGGAAACGCCGGCTGTTCGCGATGCGCGATTGTCGCTCGGCGATGCGATGGCTGCTCGGGATCGAGAATGCCGAGGCGGCATCGGGCGATTTTGCCGCGAGCGGGAAACGACCGTTGTCTCGGCGATTGCCGCCCTGGAGACGGCGCGTCATGCGGCATTGGCGGTTGCCGATCCGCAGGCCGAGGCGGCAACGCGCCTCGTCGCATGGCTCTCCGGCGGCTTCCTGCGATCGACCGGCGATGACTTCTCGATGGTGCGGCTTATTCTCTTCACGGTCCTTGCGCAGGTTGGCGGTATTGTTTTGATGGTCGGGAGGACAAGGTAAAAAGGGATGCGCGGGATCAACCCGATCCCGCGCCCATGCCTTGCCCCGCCCATCCATGCCGGGCCGGGAAGTACCTTGCTTTGACATGCCATGCCTGCCTAGCCAGACCAATCCCTTGCTTGTCTGTCCATGCCTGCCATGATGCGCCTCTCCCAACCTTGCCCACCATACCGGACCACGCCTGCCGTGCCATGCCGGACCAAACCGAGCCTTTGCTTGCCTTGGCTTGCCTGCCTCGCCGGACCTGTCCTTGCCGCCCGCACCCGGCCTTACCTAGCCCATCCAGGCCTGCCTGACCCCGCCGCCCGTGCCGAGCCACGCCCGTCCGCGCCTATTACCGCCACGCCTGCCTAGACCAACCGTGCCTAGCGATTCCTGACCATGCCTGCCAAGCCCGACCACGATTTCGCCTCTTCCCGCCTTTGCATGCCTGTCCTCGCCTGCCTCGCCATGCCGGACCTGTCCTAGCCAGACCCCGGGCCGTCATGCCTGCCTAAGCCCGCCCCGTCACGCCTGTTTGTGCCATGATGGGCCTCGCCTGCCGCGCCTAGCCTGACCTACCGTGCCTGTCCCTGCCTATTCATGCCCCGCCTGCCACGCCACAATCTGCCTATTCATGCCTGTCCATGCCATGGCGTGCCACGCCTGCCGAGCCTATCCTGGTGCCGCCAGACCTCGCATGGATGCGCGATGCCGTGCCAAGCCCTTCCTGCCTAGTTCTGCCGAACCCGTCCTCGTATTGCCGCGCCTGCCACGCCTATCCGAGCCCATCCCCTATACGCCTCGCCTGCGTTGCCAGTGCCCGCCACACCTTGCCGAGCCCGACCATGCGCTAACGCGCCCTGCCTGCCAAGCCACGCCCGACCGAGCCAGACCTCTCCGGCCGCACCCCACCAAGACCTGTCATGCCGAGCCATGCCTGCCACGCCTGCCTCGCCTCAACTCACCAAGCTACCCCAATATATCCATGCCTGCCGAGCCACGCCTGTCCGGGCTGAATCACATCACGCCGGGCCTGTCCTCGCCTGCCCAGCCGCGCCAAGGCTACCCAAACAATCCCTGCCTGCCGAATTGCGCCTGACCCCGCCGTGCCCCGGGTCACCGAGGCAAGCCACGCCTGCTAAGCCATGCCTCGCCAATCCACTGCTATCCTGGTCCTGCCTGCCAAGCCGCCCCCCGCCGTGCCCTGACAAGCCTCTCCGTGCCCAACGATCCCCGCCGGCCTCGCCTATCCACTGCTATGCTCGCCGTGCCGTGCCTGCCACGCCTTGCCTAGACCTGCCCTGCGTTGCCTAATCGTGCCGTATGTGCCGCGCCTGCCACGCGCTGCCTTGCCTTAAACTGCCCGACCCAATACTGCCCCGCCTGCCGGACCTTGCCTTGCTGCGCCTAGCAACACTCCTTGCCGCCTCGCCTGCCGCGCCGCCCTAGCCCTGCCAGAAAAGACCTAGCCAGACACGCCGCTCCTTGCCTGCCCTGCCGTGCCAAACCGAGCCAAACCCCGCCTTTCCATGCCTGCGCCTGCCTTATCCTGCCGCCCCCCGCCGTGCCCTGACAAGCCAATGCGCCCGAGCAGACCACGCCTGCCGAGCCGCGCCCCGCCTGGACTAGCCCATCCTAAAACGTGCCCCGCCCCGCCTGCCAATCACGCCCCGCCTAGCCGAGCCTAGCCGAACGAAGATGTGCCCTGCCTGCCCTGCCAAACCCGGCCTAGTTCTGTCTGGCCACGCCTGCCTCGCCTTGCCGCACCTATCCCGACGATGACATGCCGCGCCTGCCGCGCCGAGCCGAAGCAGCCGAGACTGGAGCTGCCTTGGCTTTCCGTGCCGCGCCTGCCTTGCCCCTTTCGGCCATGCCACGGGCCGCCTTGCCAACTCCCCGCCTGCCTTGCCTAACCGGACCCCGGTCGCCAAGCCTATCCGCGCCTGCCGTGCCTTCATCCTCGTCATAGGCGTTGATCGTGATCTCGACGCCGCGCGCCTCTTCGAGCATAGCCTCGAAGGGACGGACGAGGCCGAACGCCGATGCCAGCTTGATGCCGCGATTGATCGCGCTGACGATGCGATCGACTTCCTCGCGCAGAACGCTTGTCTTGAGCTTGACATTCTTGGCGACGCGGATGGTCGGGATGTAGGTCGAGGTCGTCGCGCGGGGATCGCTGACGTAGTACGGCGCGATGATCTTGGTCTCTTCATAGATGACCTCGAATTTGACCTCGCGGATGATGCCGGCGGCGGTCCGGTCCCATTCCCGCTCCGCCGCCTTCTTGAGGTCCCACTCAAATTCATTGTGAAGCGGGTGCAAGGGATCGCGCGCCGCCTGCCACACCGATCGCGGTGTGACCCGCCCTTGAGAATCCTGCAAGGCAGCAATGGCTTGCGCCCTCCGCTCCTTGGTTAGCCGCTCCGTTGCTGCCTTGGCCATCTTATCTGCCCTGACGGGTTGTCGCGCGTCCGTTGCGTCGGGTCTTGGCGACCTGCTCGATCACGGCCGGGGAGGGAACGATGGCTTTGCCGCGCGGCGCCTTGGTCGAGGGGACGGTCTTCTCGCGGCGATCGGCCTCATCGAGGAACCACGAATAAAGCTCGTCGGTATCGACATCATAGAAGCCGGGCTGCTCAAGCCCGTCGAGCTGGGCACCGCGTGCCTGGGTCCGGACAATGCGCTGATAGTCGGTCGAGTCCGGCGTGACGACATCGAAGCGGCCGAACGCGCCGCCTTTCTGAGGACGCCAATCGCCGATCCCGACGATGACGCCGGCAGCAGCAAGGAGGTTGACGACCTGGTTCTGCTTGACCAAGGTCGAGACGAAGCCGACCTCGACCTCGCAGGCCCATTCCGGGAAAACCGCGCGGGTTCGAACGTCCGGCGTCCTTGCGATGTCGCTCGACCGCGTCATCGCCATATACATCTGCGGGATGCCATAGAGATTGATCTGGGTCGACTTGACCGAGACGAGCCGCAGGATTTGCGCCTTGGTTGCGCCGGGCAGATCGAGCGCCGCCGATGCGATGGCCTTGGTGAATGCCCCCGCCGGGAGATGGATCGCGGTCGGCTGGCGCTGATCGCGGTTGCGATAGACGCTCTCGCGATATTCCATCAGCGGATCATGCTTGAGATTGTCCGCCTTCTCGGCTGCATTGGCGCGGCCCTTCGGAAACAAGAGCTGCTCCCAGGCTTTGCGCGGGAAGCGATGCATAATGAGCGGCGAGGTGCCGACCAGATAGCATTTGATGGTTCCCATCGCGACCGGTGCGATCTCGATGGTCTCGTCGACTGTCTTCTTTGGCAATGTCTTAACTCCTCATATTGCGGGATTATTCCCGCGCCTCAATTTGCGCCTCTACGTGCGCCTTGATTTCATCTTCGAGCCAACCGACCCGGCGTTCGCTGATCTTGACGCGCCGGGGAAAAAGCCGAAGCGCTTCGAGCCGGTCGATCTGCCGGCGACCGAGCGTAATCCCGTGCTCGCGCAGCTCGTTGAACGAGAGGATTTTCACCACGGCCATTTGAACCCACTGATCTTTTTGAAGGCGATCTGCGCGCTGCCGTACCAGTTGAAATCGCGATAATGCTCCATCGATCGCGCATAGTTGCGCTGGCGCTGCTCGTGAACCTTCGCGGCCAGGGACCAAGATCGTTTGTTGACGATGTCAAAATCCAGATGATCGATGTATTTGGACCGCTCTTTGACCGAACGCTCGATATGGGCTGGCACCCCGAACAACCGGATATAATCCCGGGCTTTCTGGTAGTTTTCGCCGTCCTCATCATCATCGGCAGCCATGACGCTTAGCGACTGCCGGCCGCCGGCCAGAGCCGTCATCTTTCCCATCGACGTGAGATTGATCTGCTCGGCCTCCATCGCGGCCTTGGCGGCAAGCGGCGCCGACGCCGTTCCGATGCCGAGCAGTGCGAGAAATCTGCGGCGATTGGTCATGATGCGATCCGGAGCGCCTCTTTGATGGCCTCGCCATACTTCCGGACCGCATAGATGACGGTCGCATGGTTGCGGCAGAACGCGCGGCCGATGCCGGGCAGGGAGTTCTGCTTCGGCTGATCGACTGAGACGACCCGCGAGAACGCCATCAACTGCTGGCGGATGTTGGCGAGCCGGCTATCGCGGTCTTCGGAGCGGAGCGCCGCGATCTTGGTCTCGAAATGAATCGAGCCGACCAAAAGCGCGGCCCGGCATTGGTTCTCGCCGGGGTGCAGCCGGCAATAATGGAAATAGGACAAGGCGGCCTTGCGATAGCGCTCTTGCGTCGCCTCATCGAACGAGGTGACAACCTTAAATTCACGCGCCGCCCAGATGATGGTCTGAGTCCGCGCAACCGTTGCGATCTGGTTCATAATGATCTCCTTAACTTGTTGTTTCCCGCGCCTCTTGGAGCGCTTCATCGATCCCGGCGATGGTCTGTTCGGCAAATCCGTCCTCGCCGGCTTGGGCGCTAAGGCGCTCGGCGATCTTCGGCGTAATATCCTTGGCGTTGGCAAAACCGGGAACGAGCGGCGGCGCGTCGCTGACCTGGTCGACATCATGAATGCCGAGGAGGACGTCGGGGCAGTACCGCTTGGCCCAACGCTGGCTTGCCAAATAGAAAAGCTGCTGGTCCGGATCGGTTTTCCAAAGCGGCGAGTTCTTCGGCGTGATGTTGGCCATCTCCGGCGACTCGTATTCGACCGGATCAAGCTCGCCTTTGAAGTGGCCGGTAATGATCGCCTTGCGCTTGCCGCCTTCGCCTTCGTATCGGACCCGAAGCCGCTGCTTCAGCGGTGCAAACTTCTCGATCACGGCATGAATGACCTGCGACTCGAAGCACAGGACGTCATTGATGACGTAACAAACCCGCGCGAGCTGCCAATGCGAGAATCCCCATCGCGTCGCCAGATCAATGATCGCGATGCAGGCGCCGACATTCTGGCGCAGTTCCTTGCGCACGCAAAAGCCGGAGGTCGACATATACTTGGCGAGGTCGACGACTTGCGCCCAATTTTCGAGCTGGACGCCGCCGCCGGCAAGGACCGTCATTTCGCGCGCCGCCTCGCGAGCCGAGTTCTGGCGCACTTCAACGAAATCGGGGTCTTTTTCTTCAGCCATTGCTTTCTTTCTTCTTCAATTCCGCCTCAAGGCCCTTGACGACGAGGTAGCGCACCGCTGCCGAAAGCGAGGGAATGACGTCCTGCGATTTCTGCCATCGGATCAGCTTGTCGTAATCGTCGGCCTCGAATCGGACACCGATGGTCGTGAACGGTCGCGGCATTAACGGTCCCCCTCGCGGCGCTCTGCGCCCTGGGCCAATCCGATTTCCATCAGTCGGCGCATCGCGGCGGCCAAGCTCCCGATCTGATTGGCCCATCGCCACGCCTCGACGCGCGCGAGGAAATCCGCGTCGACTTTGGCGGTCATGGTGAAGTGGAGCGCCTTCACCTTGGTCCGATTGACGCGGCTCATGCAAAGGCTTCTCGCCGCGAGAGATCGAACAATTGTTTGGTCGAGAACTTCTTATAGAGCCTCTCGGTAGGCGCGAGCCGTTTAGCCAACTCGGCGTACCAACCCGTTGCATGCTTAAGGTCCTTGCCGCGCGCATCGCGAAGGATGACGCCGTTCGGGAGCGCCGTGTCCCAGATGCGCGCGGCAAACTCTTCGAACATGTTGGACTTGACGCGCTCGGAAATGCGGCGGGCGAGGACATCCTCTCGGCGGCGCTTGTCCGGATCGACATGGTTGCGCGGCTTGATGGTTGCGACGACGGAACCCGGCTTCAGTTCCCGGACCTCAATCCGTTCGAAATTGGAATTGAGCCAATTGTCGAAGAGGAGATCGATATCCTCCTTTCTGAGCTTCGGGCGCATCTCGCGGCGCGCATCTGCGATTGTGCCATCGGGCTGCGATAGCCGCCATTCTCGCAGTTTCCCGAGTAGGCCTTCCTTATATTGCTGATGACGCATCGGCTCCCTCCATGAATTGTTCGATCGTGAATCCCTGCTCTTTCAAGAGCATTTTCATCGCGTTGATTAAGATCACGCTTTTTTTCCGGTAGTGAGGTGTTTCATTTTTCTTCTGCGTAAATTGCTGGACCGTGAGTCCTTGTTCTTTCAAGAGCATTTTCATCGCGTTGTGTAAGATTGGCGCGACAGCATTTTTTTTGCGGTTGCATTGTCGCTGCTTAAAACGAAAGCGAAACTCCCTGCATGCATCCGAACAAGTAAGCGTTGCACCCTTATCCCGGCCCCGGATAAACATCTTGCCGCAGACAGTGCAGGGAAAAAACGGCTTAGGCAGACGCGACCACTTGATACGCGTGCACATGACGCACACGCCGGTGCTCCCATGGCGGGGGGAGAAATGGCCATGTTTGCATGGCTTGCCAGTATAATAACGAGCGCAATGGCGTAATCGCGCGGCCCGCCTTGTGCGAGGAAGATCGCAAGTAATATCGTTCCGCTTTCTCGCCATTTTATGCCGCCTCCTTTAGAAGCCGCTCATCGATCCGCAGCCGGGCGGCTTCGGACATGCGCAGGAAACTCGCATCCTCCTCATCGCCCGGGCCGGGCCAGGACTTCGCGGTAAAGCAACGCTGGAAAACGCGCAGCGCTATGCGGTTGCAGCCGGCGCCGCGCGCGATGTCCTCGTCGTCGAGAGTCGAGACACGGGTGCAGAATGGCCGCTTCTTTTCGACCCACACGAGCGAGAAGGAATTGACCTCCATGTCGAGCGCAAGCGCGCCTTCCAGGACCAGCGCGCCCTGCATGATGTAGCCGTAGCCATATTCGGGATCGATCGCGCGCTGCACGTCGAGATGCTTGACGCTTTCCGTGGTCTTGAGATCGGAGTAATCCCCGCTGGCGGTCGGGATGCAATCGGGACGCGCCTTGAGCCAAATCCCAGTGATCGGGTCGCGCCAGAACATCGAATGTTCGATCAGGCCATCAAGGATGCCCTTGCGGAAGAGCGGCATGCGGCCGAGTGCCACCGCCATGCCCCTGATCTGCTCGACCTGCGCCGATGAGAGAACGGTCTTGCCGATCGCTTTCTGCGCCTTGAGCCAGTCCTTGCAGGATTTGTTATTGCCGTGCCACGCTTTACCATCCGGCGCCTTCTCGGGACGGATGATGAAATGCTTAGCGAAGCCGGCCTCGCGGCAGATCACATGATGCGCGGCCCGGCCGAGGATGAAATTCTCGTTATCATCATCGGAATCGTCCCGCTCCGGGTTATGCGCCGACTTGTCCCAGTAGTACGCCGGCGCGCTTTTCCAGAGCATCCGCAATCCCGAGGACGAGATCGACGGCCCGTCGCAGATGTCGCCGCGATGGTACTCTTTAAGGGGAACGTTGCTGTAGAGGCCCGGCACGGAAATGCGCTGGCCATCCCATGGAATGACCTTCATCCGCGCGATCCGTCATGGGGGCTGAACATTGTGACTTCCCGAACCGTCAGCCAATCTGTTAGGTTGGCTTAACAGTCGAGAACCTGCCATCATGACAATAAATATGTCAACGGCTCCAAACGTGCGCGGGTGTTAGCAGAATCAAAAAGGCGCCCGACTGGGGCGCCCGAGAGCAAGGTAACCTTAACAGATCAGGGATTAGGCCTTCGCAAGCCCTTGGGCTTGGGTCCCTGGTGATTGACCAGCCAATCGAGGCTGACATCGACCAGCTTGGCGTAAGCTATCAGCGGCCTGAGACGCGGGTGTTCGGCGGTTCCGTTCTCCCATTGATGGAACTGAGTCCGGCTGACATCGACGCTTCGCGCGGCATCAGTGACGGTTAGCCCACGGGCGAGACGGGTGGCCCTGATGCGATCGCCCATGGTCTCCAGTTTGTTGTTGTCATCCGATTGCGGCTGCATGGCTGTTCCCAAATTTCGGTGTCGACGAAAGACTTATCGCTCTCGTCAGAACTGTTAAGTTAGCCTAACACTTCAGTTTGTCGCGCGAGGTTCGCTGCGAGCAAGGAATTGGACATGCCGAAAGACAAGGACGCCGACAACCCTGTTCTTGTCGCGATCAGGACCGAACGCGGGCTTGCAACGAGGCTCGGCGAGCGGCTCGGGATCAGCCGATCGGCTGTTTGGATGTGGAAACGCGTCCCGCCCGAGCACGCCTTGGCCGTCGCGAAATTCATGAAGCTTCACCCGCACGAGGTCTGTCCAGATTTGTATCCGCCTCCGCGCAGAGCCAGAGGAAATACCCGCATTGCGGCCTCACATGGTTAGATTCGCGCCGGCCATTTGTCAAGTTTCCCTTACGGTTTGCCCGCATGAATAAGCCGCCAGACAACGCTTTTGGAATCGCCGGCTGGCCGCAGCAAGCCATTGATATCTTGACGAAGATGCGCGGCGAGCGGGCTTCGCTGAAGGAAATCGCCAACGAATTGGGGATAACGCGCAGCATGGTCTCGGGAAAAGTTCGCCGCATGAAGCTCGCGCCGATGCATCGCGCGCCGGCTCCGACGTCGAGCAAGGCGAAGGCGCCCACGCCGGTCCTGCGCGTCGTTCCCGTGATCGTTCTGCCGCCCTGCAAGCCGGTCCCGCTCTTGCGCGCCAGGAGCTGGCAATGCCGCTCGGTTGTTTCCGAGCGCGACAAGAAGGGTCTCGCGATGATTTGCGCGCGCCCGGTCACCCTGCGGATGAACGGCCAGCCCTCGGCATGGTGCGCCGAACATTACCGACTCTACATCGACCTCGAAAGGATGGAACGACATGGCAAAACCCGCGCACACCTCTAACGATTTCGACCCGGTTACCGTCAACGCTCTGCTCGGCAAGATCGACGGCTTCGATACCGACCTGATGACGGAGCGCGCCAGCTATATGAGCCGCTGCCGCAACATCCGCGAAAGCCAGAAGGCGGTCTATGACGAGGCCAAGGCTGCCGGCGTCCCCTCCAAGGAACTCCGCATCCTGGTCAAAATCCGGGACAAGGAGCGCGCCGCCGCCAAGCTCTACAATGAGCTTGAGGCCGATCAGCAGCATATCCTCGCCATGCTCGCCGCGACCGAGAAGGTCGCGGACCTCCCGCTATGGCGAGCATCCGCCAAGTCGGTCCCGGACTGGGATGTCGCGCGCAGCGGGCAACATCCAGAGCCGATGTTCGATCAGGGCTTACAGCACGCGAATTTCAAACCGCTGCGAGATGACGCATGACAAAAGAGCTGCCTGTGCACCCGGATGCGGCGATCTTCCCGATGATGTCGGACGAGGAGATCGCCGGGCTGGCCGAGGACATCAAGACCAACGGCCTTATCCATCCGCTGATTACCGGCGATCACGACGGGCAGGAGGTTCTTGTCGACGGGCGCAATCGGCTTGCCGCATGCAAGCAGGCCGGCGTTAAGCCGACCTTCCGCAAGCTCAACGGCGAGGATCAGAAGGCGTTTATCCTGTCGGTCAACATCAACCGACGGCATATGACTAAAGGTCAGCGGGCCATTGCCGTAGCCATGATCTATCCAGACGGGGGCGGCGGTGGTGGTCATCAGAAGGATCAGGCCCGGAAGTTCGAGTCTATCTCCCTCAGTTACGTCAAAAAAGCTCGGGTAATTCTTCGGTCATCTGTGCATGTCGCTCAAGCTGTACTGGAAGGTTCCATGCCTTTTGATACGGCTTACGATGAAGCCGAGCGGCGCGGTGGGGAGCTTTCCAATCAGCGCGTGCGGATGCGCAAGCTCCGCGCCGATCGCCCCGATCTCGCCGAAGCGGTCGAGAACGAGGAACTGAAGCTCGACGAGGCCGAGAAGCAGGCCAAGGCCGATGTCGATGCCGCGAAGCAGCGCCGATGGGCCGCAACCGTCAATATTGCCGATGGTCTCAACCTTCTTGATCGCGAGCCGGATAGCGCCGCCGCGATCCTCAATGAATTTGACGCTCAAATCATAGAGCAGCGCGGCGAGACAATCTCGCCAGAGCGGCTGCGGCGCGCTGCGTCATTCCTATCAACCCTTGCCGACGTAATGGAGAATAAAAATGCGTCGTCTGAATAGACAATTTTACGCGGAACTCGAAGATGTGCGCGATCAATTCGGCAGGACCGAATATGAACGTGGGCAAATTTTGCCGGCGGTTATTGGATTGCTTCGAAGCCATCTCGATGATGAAAACGAGCTATGGCGCGATGCTGCGACCGGCATTCTCGATAGCGTAGAAAAAGCCGAGGACGCCATCGATCCCCGGCAAGAAGAACTGTTCAATCTCCATGCTCATATCGCCCTTGGCGATGGCCGACGCATTAAGCGCGGGCGAATGAATACCGAACAATGCCGCCGCCGCAAAAGGGTCATCGACAATAATAAGGTCGCGCAAGATCAATCATGGGCGCGTGAAACAGGATGGCTAAACACGCAAATCGACAAGCTTGAGGGCCGGCCCCTAGAGACAGTCATCGAGGATGTAATGCCGCCAGCTTCCGTCAAAACGGGGACTTCGGCTGCACACGCATGAGCTACGCCGGGCAAATCCTCGCGCTCGACCTTGCGGCACGAACGGGCTGGGCGCTCGGCCGTCCCGGCGACATGCCGGCGTCCGGCTCAGTCCGCTTCGCCAAGGAGGGCGCATCAATGGCCGCCGTCCTATCCGGCTGCCGGCGATGGCTGGGCGAATTTCTTGACGGCCATCCGACGATTCAGCTTGTCGTCTTCGAGGCGCCACTCCTTCCCGCATTCAAGAAGGGCAAGACGACGATTGTAACCATCCGGCAACTGATGGGGCTCTGTGGCACGGTCGAAGAGCTTTTGTACTCCCGAGGAACCTATGACATCCGCGAGGCGCGCGTCTCTGACATTCGAATACATTTTCTCGGAAGCAATAAGCACAAGCGCGAGAAGGCGAAGGAGCTGACCATCATGCGATGCCGGCATCTCGGTTGGCATCCTGACGACGACAACGCCGCCGATGCACTCGCGCTGTGGGATTACCAGTCAAGTCTACTCCGGGGGCGCGAATGCCATGGTCGATTGGTACAAGCATGACATCCCCGATTGGATGGACGCGACCGAAAATCTCGATGCGGAGCCTTACCGCGCGTACCACGTCATCGTGCAACTGATCATGCAGAACGAGGGACCGATCAGGAATAATGAGCGCGGCATTGCAGGCCGATGCCGGCAGAGTCTGCGGACTTACCGCGCTTCGTTGAAAACGTTGAAAGAATTGGGGCTTATCTCCGAGGAATCGGGGCGGATCGGCAATGTTCGGGCGTCGATCGAGATAAAAATGATCAATCAAAACCGATTCAACGCAAGCAAGGGGGGCAAACTCTCGCGCAAGTCATTGAAAAATAAGGACGCGAGCGAAGCGCCGCTTAAAAAGATTTCGAGCCTATTAGACAAGACTAGAGAAGAGAAGACTCATTCCGACGCTGACGCGTCGGGCGCGACCGCGCCAAGCGATCCCAGAACCCGGCTTTTCAACGAGGGCCTGAAGACTCTTTCCAAGATGACGGGGAAGGGTCCCGATGCCTGCCGCGCGTTTGTCGGAAAATGTCTCAAAGCCGCGAGCGACGACGCACTGGTCGTCCTTGGCCTGATCGAAGATGCCGCCCGAAACCAGATCGCAAATCCATCGGCATGGATTGCCGCCCATCTCAAGACATCGGAAATTCCAAATGGAAAAGCTAAAGGCGGAAGTCTCCTCGCCGCGCTCGACCGAGCGCTTGAACAGTCGCAAGACGCTGATCTTGCAGCGCCAGCGAATCCTATTCTCCGCGTTTCGAAACGATCAGTATAGCGACCCGGAGGGCTACCTGACGAGCCTTGGAGTCGTCTTGGAGCAATACCCAAATGACGTCATCGTTTGGGTCACCGACCCGAGGACCGGCGTTCAACGTTCCTGCAAATGGCCGCCGACGATCGCGGAAATTGTCGAGGCCTGCGACCAGCGCATGCAGGACAAGGCCCGGCTGACGCGCTTGCAGACCTGGGGCAAGCGCAACGAAGCGCCCATGCTTGAGGCGCCGCGCGAGGAGCGGCCCAGCATGGAAGAGCTGAAAGCCAAGTACGGCGAGAACTGGGGCCTCGCTGAGGCGCCGATGGCCGCGAAGCCGCCGCCCGCGAAAGCGAAAAGCTGGGACGAGGTCATTGCGGAATACCGCGCCAATCCCGAGCGGCTGGCGCGGCTTATCCGCAAGGCTGATGAATACGCGCAGGATCGCGGAGACGCGCCAGCATGAAAACGAAGCTCTGCCCGCATTGCGGCCATCCAATGCCGGCGGATGAGGTCGGGGGCTTTCTGACGCCTAAGCAGCGCCGGCTTTATGAAATCGTTCGCGATGCCGGGGTCGCGGGGATAAGCGCGGCCGAAATCCTCGCGAAAATGTACGCCGATAGCCCGAAGGAATGGCCTTCCTCGAATATCGTTTCGGTCTTTGCGCATCATGCGAACAAGCGCCTCGTTCCTTTCGGGGTCGAGATCAGCGCGCGGCGCGGCCCGTGGCCGCTATGGAAACTCATCGGGGCGGGGGGCGAGTGAAATCCTTGGACCTCTTTTCGTGCCTCGGCTGCCATGCCCTCGGTTTCGAGCGCGCAGGGATAAGAACAATTGCGCTCTGCGAGCTAAAAGAGGACCGGCGCGCGCTATTGCGTCATCAGTTCCCGGAGACGCCGCTCCATGACGATGTCCGGACCCTCCGCGCCATTCCCGCCGCCGACATCGTCATCGGCGGGCCGCCCTGCCAAAGAACAAGCGTTGCCGCCGCAGTTCACGGTTATCGCAGCGGCGAAAGTCTCTGGCCGTACATGCTGCATATCGGCCTTTGCAGCGGGGCAACCTGGTTTGTCGTGGAGCACCCGCCGGGAAACGCGGCATGGGAAACCGAAGTCGCTTGCAGTCTTTCCAATGCTGGCCGCCACGTCGCCCGATTTGAATTTGGCGCTTGCGATATTGGTGCGCCTTATCTTCGAAGGCGAGTCTTCCTGGTTGCCTGCACCAGCTTGCCGCGATTGGAGATCGCCGGGCAGTCGCTCGCACGCGCGATTGACGAAACCAAGAGGGCAGCAAATGCCCGAGGTGATTGGGACCCGGATCAGCTCGCAGCTTTACGCGTGGATGCTCGGTCTTCCGGCGAACAGACTGCCGCGCTTAGCCGCGCGCGGATCGATCGAATAGAGGCATTGGGCGATAGCAATCCGCCACACATGGCCGAGGCGATCGGGTTGGCCATCATGAATTCGGGGGCATAGAGGAGAAAACTATGACAATCATTCACCTAAAGGGCCGCGAAGCGCCCAAGGCGAAACGGAGCGCGATGGAAACGCTCATCTTCCCGCGCGAAGAGGTCCTGACCTGGAAAATTCCACCGTTTCAGCGCGCGGTCCGGATTAACGGCAAGGTTTTGGAGGCATCCGAGGAGATGGGGAGAAACGGCGGGATTATTCCCGGCGTTCTGACCCTGGGCCGATTGGGCACCGATAAGACGATTTATCTTGTCGATGGGCAGCATCGAATGGAGGCGTTTAAGCTGACTTCCCTACCGGAATGCCTCGCCGATGCACGGATGTGCAATTACTCATCCATGAAGGACATGGCAGACGATTTTGTCGAATTGAATAGCCGGCTTGTCAACATGCGGCCCGATGACATCCTGCGCGGGTTGGAGGAGAGCCTCCCGCAATTGCGCAAGGTTCGGGCGTCCTGCGATTTTGTCACGTACAACCAGATTCAGCGCGGAGTCTCGCATGCCGTCATCGGCATGAGCCAGCTCTTGCGCTGCTGGTATATGGCACAGGCCGAAGCGCCGGCCAGGCACTCGCCGCCGGCAACCGATCTTGCCGAGATGCTTGAAACAAGCGAGGCGGATAGACTTATCGTTTTCCTCCAAATCGCGCGGTCGGCCTGGGGAAGCGATCCCGAAAATGCGCGGCTCTGGGGGTCGCTCAATTTGTCGATAACAATGTGGCTTTGGCGGCGGCTTGTCCTCGATCAGAACCGCAAGGGTGGCAAAAAGGCCGTTGTCCTCTCTGCCGAAGACTTCCGCAAATGCCTGATGGCCGTCTCCGCCGCAGGCGAATATGTCGATTGGCTGGTCGGCAGGCAGATCGGGGAGCGCGACCGGGCGCCGTGCTACTCTCGTCTCCGGGCGATCTTTGCCAAGCGGCTTACGGATGGAAAAGACCCGAAATCGGTCAAGGTCATGCTTCCTCTTCCTTCCTGGGCCTCGCGATAGAAGAGGGGAGAGCGTCAGCTAAACTGACGCTCACTTCTTGACAAATGCCCGTTTTGGTTGCGATATCGCCAAAACGGAGGATGCAAATGGCCTATCGGAAAACCGCGCTTGTTCATGCCAAAGGGCAGGCTAAGAAAGAAGCAATCATCGCGGCGACCATCGATATGATCGCGCGCGTTGGCGCGGATAAGGTAACGACCAATGATGTCGCCGAACGAGCCGGCATTTCGGCCGGCTCGCTTTATAGCTATTTCCCCGACAAAACCGAAATGATTGCCACCGCGACATCCCTCGTGCTCGCGCAGCATCTTGCTGCGATGCAAATATCGAAGCCCATATCCGGCCCTCATCTTCTCGCCGAGGCTCTTTTTGCGCTTTACGCCCGCTTCGAACAGCCGCGCCTTGTTCTTGCGATGTTTGATTCCCCGCTCTACTGCGAGGGCATTAGAGACGAGCTGGCGGGCCTCCTCCGCCGGGGCGCCGATATGTCGCCCAAAGATCGCAAAGCCGCTACCGTGGTCATTCTGGGCATCTTGCGGGCCGTCTATGCTGCCTTCGGCGCGGGCAAGCGCCCTGCCGAAACAGCCATCGCCTTTTCATTGCGAAGCATGGGGATTTCGAATGCGCAAATTGACCGACTCATCGCCTGACTTTTCGGCGAGCATTCTCATGGATGATTGCGTGTGGCTGATTTACGCGGCGTGCGCCTTGGTTGTCCTGCTAGGACTCGGTTTCGCCGGCTCCATTTTCTGGCTTCTCGTTCAAGACATGCGCGACGGGAGGCGCCACCGCCCAAAACATCGCAAGCCCGCCCATGTCCTTAAGCCTGATCCGGATGTGACCCCCCGCGCGTAACATCGCGCGGTGCTCATGGACATCGCGGGGAAGGACCGCGCCAAGCGCCAAGGCCAGATTCCAGGACATGCGCAGTTCCATGGGCGCGAGCCTTAGGGCGCCTCGCGCGCACGAGCAAGATCAGGCCTTGCGCAGCGCCTCGCGCCATATGCGTTTGAGATATATCTCCCGAGCGGCAGCAAGATCGATCCCGCGCGCCCAATAGGTAACTGTCTGGCGCGATTCGCCACAACGCCGGGCCGCCTCGGTTAAAGTGATTTTCCCCTGCGATAAGAGCTTTAAGGCCGCTTCTTTCGTGCTATTGTCCCGTGTCGTCGTCATGTCTGCTTGTACCCTCGTCAGATGTGACCCTCGACATAGGCCCGGCAGGCGTCACCCTGCCGGGCCGCTTCTTTAGGTGCTGCCCGCGAGAAGAAGATAAGCGAGCACGACAAACCAAAATGCATAATTGCTGATGATCGGGATATAGATGAAAACCCCGATCACAGCCGCGATCAGCAATGCCATCGACGCAATAAACCCGAAACGCATTAGAAAAACGCCAAACCGATCGCGACAACCGACACAACGCTGACGCACAAAATAAAATAACCCAAAATCGTTATCATCATCGCCTATGTTCCCCATCGTGCTGACGGCCATCGTCAGGGGCGATTTCAACGCCCTATGCAGCCTCATTGCTGCATTTCGGCCCCATTATATGCCAAATCGTTTAAAAGTGGTTAAGGGCAGGCCTGACGCCTGCCCCAAACGATCAGTCAAACCACACGTTTTGCGGGTCAAAGTGACCGGACCAACATGGGCAAGGCCGCACTTCGAAACGCGGGTTATCGCCCCATACATCGCGGATGGTGCTGCCGCTATTATTGCTCGTGACCGCGTCAACCCATGCCTGCGCCTCCTCGCGCGTAGCATAGGTATGACGACCTTGCGCGGGCGTCATTAGAGTCCGCATGCCGTCTCCGTTGACATAGGTCCCGACATATCGGACCACGGATTGCCCTTCCGTGCCGCGCTGGATAACGGCGCCGTCGCTGATCTCATCGCCATCAGTGACCCGCAAATGCTCGGCAATGCCGAAACGCTCCAAGACTTCCCGATGGTTCAATTCGCGGGCGACGCGATCATGTCGCGCGATCAGCTTATTGTCCTGCCGGGGATCAAAGACCCGGACAACGCGAATTGCCGTCTCCGCGAACGCGCGACGGGCCTCAACCAAGCCAACCGATAACGGGTCGCCTTTCTGCCGATTGGCGTCATAGGCCAGCTTTGAAGCAACCCACTTGCGCAAGAGCGTCATTCCATCGGGGGAAACGCCCTCGCCGTAGGTATCCAAAAACGCCTGGGCCTCTTTCCCATCGCAGTACTCGGACAAGCCTGCCCATTGGACATGGCCCTTATCGTCGAGATATAGCGCCGCGCCGAACCGCGAATAAGTCGAGGTTTTGGGCTTGTTCCAAATCTCGCCCGGGCGTTTCGGGTTGGTCGTTTGGCTAACGAAGCGGAAACCCATCTTGGGCTTGTACTCAATCCAGTAACGGATTTTGCAGCGCAGCGCAAACCCATATGGATAATCATCGACCACGAAAGCGGTCTCCGCCGAGATATGACCTTTAAGAATTTGCATAGATATTGTCCTCGATTAGATGTTGCTGACGGCCATCGTCAGGCCCCGCATGACGGGACTACGGCCCGAAGGCCGTTTCGGCCTATTCGTCGATTTCTTCGATAGTGATCGTATCTCCCGGAGCGAGAACGCAGTTAAGGGCGATGTCCTTGACCGCATTGCTGATCTCTTCCTCTCTCTCGACCGTGCGGCAATCTAGTTCCCCGCCGCGACCGTTCAACGTGATTTTGATCATTCGCTTAATCCTCGTTTGGAGCGGCAGTCATTGCCTCTCTAACGCCTTAAGGCGGGAAAGCCCTGGGGCTACCCGCCGTAAAGCCTATGTCGATAAGCCCCTAAGCGGGGACCATATCGGAATACTTGACCGTGAACGCTTCCCGCATTTCGATCTCGGCAAGGAGCTTGGCGCGGTAAGCCTGCGCGACCGAGCTAGTCGTGTCGTTGGCAAAGAGGTGCCACTCCCAACGAGAAGGAAAGCCGGCATCGCGCAAGGCGCGCGCAAAGGCCTGATCGGCGGAGTAGGCGGCATCCATGGAAGCGAGGAGCGACATGGTTACGCCCTCGCCAAGGTTGCAGCCTGATAAACGGGGATCGCCTTAAGCGGATCGCGCTTGAATGTCTCGTTATCGTATCCCCGAACCGTCAAGACTTCGGAATAACCGGGCGTGGCGATTTTCTCGCAAGCGGCGCGATTGTCACTCGCCTGCTTAAGGCAGTCCTGCAAGTCGTCGCCAAACCAGATTTGGCACTTGATCAGGCGACCCGTGCCGCGCTCCTTGCGTTCGCCTTTCTTGGCGCGAACGTTGAAAGCGGTATCAACTTCAAGTCTATATTTCATGATGTACCCTCGTCTTTGCCCCGTCACGGGCCGATCGGCATGATTGCCTCTCTACTGCCTTGAGGCGGGTAGGCATTTCTGCCGCCCGCCGTCAAAGCGATGTCGAGAGAGCTAGACGATGGTGCAATCCGCATAGACAACGCGAGCAACCTTGCCCGACTTGTCCAGCTTGATATGGGCGATTTCGATGTACGTACCGTTGGCGTCTGCCGACGCATTGGCACCGGGCGGGAAATTCTTGCGTTGCTTAGTGATCTTGAGGACTTCGCCGAAGCGGTCG
>Ga0137409_10000317_pt1 | contig 52159 bp, 54 predicted proteins | sample CZODoug1_16funga_FD_122059 | JGI IMG/M metagenome (GOLD analysis project Ga0137409, IMG submission 122059) | Vadose zone soil fungal communities from Angelo Coast Range Reserve, California, USA - CZODoug1_16fungal (Hybrid Assembly) | ecosystem: Environmental > Terrestrial > Soil > Vadose zone... | reverse complement strand
CGCCCTATCTTACGCTGTAGCCGCGGCCCTCAAGACAGGCGCGCATCGCGCGCTGATAGTCCGCATGCTTGCCGTCCGCCTGCTCGGGCGGCACACTGCCGGCGGACTGGGTTGGGTCGAACCCGGTCTGCGACGACGCCCACTTGTGACACTCGTACTTGTCGTTCGCCTGCTGATCCGCGGGCTGACTGTTCTTCGGATAGATAAACAGATCATCGCTCGGCGGTGCCTGGGTGCTCGCACCCTGATCATTCGGCGGCTCTACGACTTCATAACCATTTTCTGCGTCGCGCCACGCATAGTAGGTCTCGTTGGCGTAGTAGTACGGGAATCCGCCGATCCACACCGTGGTGTAAAACGGCGGCAGCACCGGCACGAAGACGCCCATGGGCGCCCCCACAACGACGAAGCGCGGTCCGTACGGTGCGTACCAGACGCCGCCCGAGTAAAAGTAGCGCCCGCCCCCGCGCTCGAGGATAAAAGGTCTGCCGGGCACCGCGCGCACATAGCCGCCACGGCCGGGATAGTAGTGGTTGTGGCTGTAGCGCTCGTCAAAATGCTCGGCACGATGCTCGGCACGCGCACCGCCGTGGCGCTCATCCGCCCGCGCGGTCATCGCGCCCAGCGCCAGCACTACGATGGCCGCACCGCACGCCACTGCGACAACCCTCTTCATATCTCACCGTACGCTATAGCCGCGCGCATCCAGGCAGGCGCCGATGGCGCGCCGGTAATTGGCGGCCTTCTGCTCCTGTACGGCGGCCTGGCGCCGATCGTTCACGACCACGGTGCGCGTCTCCTGGGCGTTGGCAGCGTCACTGACGCTGCCGATCGCGCCGCCGACCACCGCGCCTGCCAGCGCACCCGTGGCGGCCTCCCACGGCCTGGAGACCGCCGCGCCGATGATGGCGCCGGTCACCGCGCCCACCGCGGTGCCGGTTCCCGGAGGCGGCCCAGCTGATACGACGCGCACGCGCTCGTGCGGCGGCACACCCGGGGCACTCGGATCAAAGCCGGTCTGCTGAGTAGCCCACTGGCTGCACTCGTAGTGGTCGCGATCCTGCTGCTGTGGCGTCTGGCCGTGCAGGGGATACGCATAGACATCGGTGTTCGGCGGCGGCGGCGCCTGCACCTGGGGGGGCGGCGCCGGGCGCGGCGGCGGCGCTGCGACACAACCGGCCAGGATGCCGGCCACGGACGCGAGCGCCACGCAGCCGAGTGCCGCGCGAATGATCGTTTCGGTTCGGTTCTTCATCGGTTGTGTTCCATGGAAGCGCACCAGTGCATGAAACGCAGCTTGCGGGTTCGCGGTTGACAGTTCGAGACCTCCGCAAACACGTCAATTTGACGCCACCGCAACTTGCAAGTTCCGCCCGTCGGCGCGGGGCCAAGCGCCGCGCGCGGGGAACTGCGGCCGCCACCGGCACCACTGTGAACAATTGTTAAGCGCTTCAGCGCACCGGCGGAGTCACGAGCGCCGTGACGCGTTCGAGATCCGCAAGCGTGTTCACGTCCGGACCGGGGGCTTCGAGGGCCTCGGCGATGTAGACAGCCAAGCCGTGTTCGAGCGCGCGCAACTGCTCGAGTTTCTCGCGCGCCTCGAGCGCACCGCGGGGAAGCTGCGCGAGGCGCAGGAGCGAGCCCACGCGATAGCCGTAGATGCCGACGTGGCGGCGCGCGCCGCCGCAGTCGCGCTGGCTGGCCGGACCTGAGGGCGCGCTGTCGCGATTCCAGGGAATCGGCGCGCGGCTGAAGTACAGTGCCCGCCCCGATGCATCGGTCACGACTTTCACCGCGTTAGGATCCAGCAGCTCTTCCACCGAGGTGATCGCGGTTGCGAGCGTGCCGACATCCGCCTGCGGGTGCGCCTGCAGCAGGGCTGCCACCTGGCCGATAAGCGCCGGGGGAATCAGCGGTTCATCGCCCTGCACGTTCACCACGATGTCTTCCTGCGGCCAACGGCGCGCGCGCGCGACTTCGGCGATCCGATCGGTGCCTGAGGCGTGGCTGCGGGCGGTCGGCACCGCCTCGGCACCGAAAGCGCGCGCGGCGCTGATAATCCGCTCATCGTCGGTGGCGATCAGCACTTCGCGCGCCCCCGCCGCGCAGGCACGTTCGTAGACCCACTGCAGCATGGGTTTGCCGCCGATCGGCCGCAGCACCTTGCCCGCAAGGCGCGCCGAGGCATGACGCGCTGGTATGACCACCCGGAACACGCGTCGCCCTTCGCTCAACGCTCGAGCAGAGGATCGTCGGCGGCGAGCTGGCGTGCCTCTTCCTCCAGCATCACGGGCACCGCGTCGCGGATCGGATAGGCGAGACGATCCATGCGGCATACCAGCACCTGCGCCTCGCGCTGGAACTTGAGCGGCCCCTTGCACACTGGACAGGCGAGTATCTCGAGCAGGCGTGCATCCATCAGATCTGACCTCCGGCGACGCTGGTGGGGCGCACCTTCGCCAGCACACGCGCCAGCAACTCGTGCGCCTCGGGCGCACTGAACTGCGCGGCGACCGGGACATACCACAGCCGCGGGTTGGCGAACGCCCCGCATTTTACGGCATCCTTCTCGGTCATGAGCACCGGCAGGCCATCGGCGAACGCCAGCTCCGCGGCCGCGAAGCGATGATGGTCGCCAAAGGCGTGTTCGATGACCTCGATGCCGTGCGCGCGCAGCTCGCCAAAGAAACGCGCCGGATTGCCGATCCCGGCAACTGCGTGCACGCGCTGTCCGCCGAACCGGTGCAGCGCGCGCGGGCTCTCCCGTCCGTCGAGCCTCACGGCCTCTTGCGCTACCATCCGCATGGCGAGTGCCGGGGAGGTCGGCAACGCGGCGGTGAGCGAACCGTGCTCGGGCGCGCCGTTCATCACCACCGCGTCGGGTTGCGGCAAACGCGCGAGCGGCTCACGCAGCGGGCCCGCCGGCAACACCCGGCCATTGCCAAAGCCGCGCGCGCCGTCGATCACCACGATCTCGCAATCACGACCCAGGCGCAGATGCTGCAATCCGTCGTCCGCGAGGATGACATCGGCGCCTCCTGCAACCAGCGCGCGCGCGCCGGCGACGCGATCCCTGGCGACTATGGTCGGACAGGCGGTGCGGCGCGCGAGGATCAGCGGCTCGTCGCCGACCTGCCGCCAGTCGGAAGTCGACTGCACCACGCGCGGCCCGGCGCCCCGGCGCCCGTAACCGCGTGACACGATGCCCACCTTCAGTCCCTGGGCGATCAGCTGCCGCGCGAGCCAGATCGTGAGCGGCGTCTTGCCGGTTCCGCCGACCGTGAGATTGCCCACCACCACCACCGGCTTGCCGGCACGCTCGGTGCGCACCCAACCCGAGACATAGGCGCGGCGGCGCGCGCGCATCAGCGCGCCATACAACCAGGCCAGCGGCCCTAACAGCGAGGGGCGCGCGCGCTCGCGATACCAGAGCTCGGTGAGCCGCTGCTCCATCGCCTCCGGCCCCGTCAGGCCGAGAACTGCAGGCGGTGCAGCTGGGCGTACAGGCCGCCGTGCGCCAGCAGTTGCACGTGCGTGCCGCTCTCGGCGATCGCGCCCGCATCGAGGACGATGATCCGGTCGGCCTGCTCCACGGTGGACAGGCGGTGGGCGATGATGAGGGTGGTGCGGTTGCGCACCAGCTGCGCCAGCGCCGCCTGGATGTGCCGCTCGGCCTCGGTGTCGAGCGCGGAGGTCGCCTCGTCCAGGATCAGAATCGGCGCGTCCTTCAGCAGCGCCCGCGCGATGGCGATGCGCTGGCGCTGCCCGCCGGAGAGCAGCACGCCGCGATCACCCACCAGCGCATCGAGCCCCGCTGGCTGGCTGCACGCGAACTCGAGCACGTGTGCGGCCTCCGCCGCGCGCTCGATGGCCGCATCCGGCAGCTCGCGGCCGAAGGCGATGTTGTTGCGGATGGTGTCATCGAACAGCACCACATCCTGGCTGACGACCGCGATCTGCTCGCGCAGGTTGCGCAGCTCGTAATCGCGCACATCGTGACCATCGATGCGCACGCTGCCTGCGCCGGCGTCGTAGAAGCGCGGCAGCAGATTGACCAGCGTTGACTTGCCGCTGCCGGAGCGCCCGACGATCGCGAGACTCTCACCCGCCGCGACCTGCAGCGACACGTCGGCAAGCGCCGCCGCCCGCTCGCGCGCCGGCGCGCCCTGCGGATCCGCCGCCGTCACGCCGCCCGCATAACTGAACCACACGTGATCGAACTGCACCGCACCGCGTGCGCGCGCGACCCGCCAGGCGCCGCCCTGCGGCTCCACCGGCTGATCCAGCAGCTCGAACAGGCTCTGCCCCGCGGCGATCCCCTGCTGCAGGGGGCCGGCCACGCCGACCAGCTCGCGCAGCGGCTGCGCGATGCTCACCAGCGCGGTCAGGAAGCCGAACAGGTCACCCATGCTCATGCGGCCGTGTATGGCATCGGCTATCGCGATCGAGAGCACGAACGCGAGACCCACCACGGTCACCAGCTGCACGATGGGATTGGACACTCCCTTGGTCAGGATCAGCTTCATGTTCGAGCGCAGGTTGTGATCGTTCACGGCGTCGAACTGGCGACCGAGATGCTCCTGGGCGTTGTAGACCTTGATCAGGCGCGGGGCTTCGAAGCTCTCCTTGGCGACGCGCGTGACGTCGCCCATCGAGTCCTGGATACGGCGGCTGTAGCGGCGGAAATGCCGGTTGATGACCGACACCAGCCAGCCCACCAGCGGCCCCATGGTGAGCGCAATGAGCGTGAGGCGCACGTTGAGCCACAGCAGGAAGCCGACCGAGGCGAGGATGGTGAGGGTCGTGCGCACGACGATGATCACCGAGTCGGTGGTCGCCTGGCCGATCTGTTCGGTGTTGTAGGTGAGGCGCGAGAGCAGCGCGCCCGAGGAACTGCGATCGAAATAGCCGATCGGCAGTTGCAGGATGCGCCGGAACACCTCGCGCCGCAGCTGGCTGACGATCTGGCGGCCGACGTAGCCCATGAAGTAGGTCTGGATGAAGTCGCCCAGGCCCCGCAGGATGAACAGTCCGACCAGGGCGAGCGGCACCCACACGATGGTGCGCGGGTCCTGGTGGGTGAAGGTGCCGTCGCCGAATTTCTTGGCGAGCAGCGCGAAGCTCGCCATGGTGGCGGAAAACAACACCCCGCCCAGGATCCCGAGAATGAAGCGTCCACGATAGGGGCGCAGGTAGCCGAGCAGACGCCGGTAGGCCCGCAGCGCGCCGCCACCGGGGGGCGGCGCGCTCCTCGTTCCGATCACCGGACGGCCCGCGTCGTTCAAGGCTTGCCCGCCGTGTCTTCCTTGACCGTCGCGACATTGACCTCGGAAAACCCGAGGCGCCCGAGCACGTCCATGGCGGTGATGACGGACTGGTGAGTCGCGCGCGCGTCGGCGCGCAGCGTGATGCGCATGTCGCGGTTGGTGCCCGCTTCCTTGAGCAGCGCGGCGCGCAGCGTCTCGGGACTGGCGTTGATGAGCTCGCGCCCGTTCACCAGATAACCGCCCTGCTGGGTCACGCTCACGACCAGCGGCTCGCCGCTGACCTTCTCGGTCGGCACGGCGCTCGCGTGCGGCAGGTGCACGTGCAGTCGCCCCTCGTCGCTGAACCTGCTCGACAGAATGAAGAACACCACCAGCAGCAGCACCACGTCGATCAGCGACACGACGTTGATCTCCGGCTCCTCGTGGCGGCGCGTCTTGAGGTTCACGGCAAGTGAGGCCCGCTACGCCGCGGCCGCCGGCGAGGCGCGCTCGCGCAGCCGCGCCGCTTCCAGCGCGTCCGCCATGCGGATCGCCTGCTTCTCCATCTGCACCACGATGCCATCGACCCTGCCACGCAGGTAGCGGTAGAAGGCCAGGGCGGGAATCGCGACGCACAGACCGGCGACGGTACAGATCAGCGCCTCGGCGATGCCGCCCGAAAGCGCGCGCGGGTCGCCCATGCCGCCGGCCTGAATGGCGTTGAAGGCGCGGATGATGCCGGTCACGGTGCCGAGCAGGCCGAGCAGTGGCGACACGCCGGCGATCGTGCCGAGCGTGTTGAGAAAGCGCTCGAGTTCGTGCACCACGTGCCGCCCGGTGTCCTCGAGACGCTCCATCAGGATCTCGCGCGGCCGGTGACGGTTGGCGAGTCCGGTGGCCAGGAGTTTGCCGAGCGGTGAGTTCTGCTCGAGCGCCGCGATCACCTTGTCATTGATCTGGTTCGCTTCGATCAGCTGCCACACGCGCTGTGGCAGCTCCTGCGGCAGCACGCGCTTGTCCTGCAGGGTCCACAGGCGCTCCAGAATGATGGCCGCCGCGGTGATCGAGCACAGAATGATCGGCCACATCAGCGGGCCGCCGGCCCGCACTATTTCCCACATCCTACGCGACCCCACGGAGCGGTGACTGCAAGGGCGGCATCATACCGGGGCGGGGCCGCTCAAGGCAGCGCCGCCGCTGCGGCGCGCCGCACATCCCCGCTGGCGGCCTTCTGGTACAGTCTTCGGCTCGATGCCACGCCGGCTGCTGAAAAGACTGTTCCCCGACACGGCCACGCTGCGCGAGCGCTGGTTCCTGCGGCCCTTCGGCGCGCGGATCGCCGACCCGCACCTGTGGACGCTGCATCGGCGCGGCGTGACGCACGCTTTCGGGGCTGGACTGGCGATCTGCTTCGTGCCCTTGCCGGTGCACCTGCTCCTGGCAACCAGCGTTGCGGTCATCTGGCGCCTCAACATTCCGGTGATCTGCGGCACTACCTTCCTGCTCAATCCCTTCACCGCGGTGCCCGCGTACTACCTCGCCTACCGGGTGGGCGCGGCGCTGCTGCACGTGCCGCGCCAGCACTTCAAGTTCGTCCCCAGCTGGCACTGGTTCGGCCACAGCCTGGCGCCGGTGTGGCAGCCGTTCATCGCCGGATGCATCACCTGCGCGCTGCTCGCCGGCGTCATCGGCTGGCTGTCGCTGGAGCTCCTGTGGCGCTGGCAGGTGACCAGCCGCTACCGCACCCGACACGGCACCCAGGCGGCCTGAAGCTTGGGGCGGGCGCGCCGCGAGCGCACCGCTAGGCACGCGCGCTGAGCGTGCCGCGCTCGAGCTCATACACGCGCTCCATGCGCGTGGCGAGCTTCAGGTCATGAGTCACCACCACCAGGCTGGTGCCGCGCTCGCGATTGAGCTCCAGCATCAGCGCCAGCACGCTGTCGGCGTTGCCGCCGTCCAGATTGCCGGTCGGCTCATCGGCCAGCACGATACGCGGCTGCGTCACCAGAGCGCGCGCGACCGCCGCGCGCTGCCGCTCGCCGCCGGAGAGCTGGTGCGGCCGGTGCTGCAGCCGCTCGCCGAGACCCACACGTTCGAGCAGCCGCTGCGCCTCGGCACGCGCGGCGGCGACTTTCATGCGCCGCACCAGCAGCGGCATGGCCACGTTCTCCAGAGCCGAGAATTCCGGCAGCAGGTGATGAAACTGATACACGAAACCGAGCGCCTGGTTGCGCAGCCTGCCGCGCTCGCTCTCGGCCAGGGAATGAATGTCGCGGCCGGCGACCAACACCTCGCCGGCGCTGGGACGGTCGAGACCACCGAGAATCTGCAGCAGCGTGGTCTTGCCGGAACCGGAGGCGCCGACGATTGCGACCCGCTCACCGGCGGACACCGCGAGCGCCACACCCTGCAGCACCGGCAGCAGCACCGGCCCCTGACGGAAGCTCTTGTGAACGCCGCGGGCTTCCAGAACGTTGTCACTCATGGCGCAAAGCCTGTGCAGGCGCGGTGCGTGCCGCGCGCCACGCCGGGTAGACGGTCGCCAGCGCGCACAGCACGAACGCCACTCCGCAGACCCTGAGCACATCGATGCCTTCGACGTACGCGGGCAGATCGCTCATGTAGTACACCCGCGCGTCGAGGAACTGCGTACCAAGCAGATGCTCGAGCGCGCCCACCAGCGACTGCAGGTTGTCGGCGAGCAGCGTGCCGAGCGCCGCTCCGAGCAGGGTGCCGGCGAGTCCGATCAGCACGCCCTGCACCGCGAACGTCAGCAGCACATTGGGTGGACCGGCGCCCAGGGTGCGCAGGATGGCGATGTCGGTCTGTTTCTCTTTCACGATCATCACCAGCGTGGCGACGATGTTGAAGGCGGCCACCGCGACGATCATCAGCAGGATGACGAACATCATCGACTTGGTGATCTCGATGGAGCGGAAGAAGTTGGCGTGATCCTGGGTCCAGTCGGTGACGTAGAAGCCCGGACCGCCGAGAGCCAGCGCCACGCGGCGCACCAGCGCGGGGGCGCGCAGCGGATCATTGAACGCCAGCCGCAGGCCGGTAACCGCCTCGCCGAGCTGAAACAGGCGCGCGGCGTCCGCCATGTGCACCAGCGCGAGTCCCCGGTCGAACTCGTACATGCCGGACTGAAACAGGCCCACCACCCGGAAGCGGCGCATGCGCGGCACGACCCCGGTGGGCGTTGCCGTGCCCGCGGGCGCGATCAGCACCACCGAATCGCCCACGCGCGCGTTGAGCTCGTGCGCGAGCGCGCTGCCGAGAATGGTTCCGTAGGCGCCGGCCTTGAGGTCATCGAGGCTGCCGGAAGTCACATGGTGTGCCAGACCGGTGGCGACGCGTTCCTCCTCGGGCAGTACGCCGCGCACGCTCGCCCCCGCCAGGCGCAGTCCGTTGGCGAGCATCGCCTGGCTTTCGACGTAGGGGACCGCGGCCTGCACGCCGCTCTGGCGGCGCACCTGTTGCTGCAGGTCACGCCAGTCCGGCAGCGCGCCGCTGAGCCCCATGATGGTGGCGTGCGAGGTGACCGCGAGAATACGGCTGCGCAGCTCGCGCTCGAAGCCGTTCATGACGGACAGCACGACGATGAGCGTCGCGACCCCGAGTGTCAGCCCGCATACCGACATGAGCGCGACGAACGACACGAAGCCGCGGCGGTGTGTCGAGCGCAGGTAACGCGTGCCGATCAGCCATTCGTAGGCGCCCATGGACTACTCGTAACGCAGCGCTTCGGCCGGCGCAGTGCGTGCCGCGCGGATCGCCGGATACACGGTGGCGAGCGCCGTCAGCAGCAGCGCCAGCAACGCGATGGTGACGATGTTCCTCCAGTGCACCTCGGCGGGGATCGCGGTGTTGTAGTACACATCGGCGTCCAGGATCTGGAAGCGCAAGGTGCGCTCGAGAAACGGCACGATGGTATCAACGTGCAGCGCGAGCGCGACTCCCAGCACCACCCCGAGCGCCACGCCCAGCCAGCCGATCACCAGTCCCTGGGTGATGAATATGCCCATCACGCGCCGCGGCGCTGCGCCCAGGGTGCGCAGGATGGCGATGTCGGTGCGTTTGTCGGTGACTACCATCACCAGCATGGCGACGATGTTGAAGGCGGCGACCGCGACGATCAGCAGCAGGATGAGCGACATCATGGTCTTCTCGATGCGGATCGCACGGAAGTAGTTGGCGTTGTCCTGGGTCCAGTCGCTGACCTCGAAGTCCCCCGGCAACAGCGCCCGCAGCCGCGCCGCCACCGCGGGAGCAGTGAGCACATCGTGCACGCGTACCCGCAAGCCCTCGCCGGCGGCGCCCTGCCGGGCGAGCGCCCGTACGTCATCCAGGTGCGCAAACACCAGCGTGCCGTCGTGATCCTGCAGGCCGACTTCGAACGTGCCCGCCACCGTGAATTCGCGCAGCTTCGGCGCCGGCGCGCCACCGGCGCTCACCGTCGGCACCAGCACGGTCAGCGAATCCCCGGGCGCCAGCCCCAGCCGCTCGGCGATCACCTCGCCCACGATGACGCGCCCGGAGCCGGGAGTCAGATCCGCGAGGTGTCCCTGGGTGATCGCGTGCGCAAGCTCGCTCACGCTCACCGCAGCCCGTGGATCGATGCCGCGCAGCAGCACCGGCAGCATCTCGGGGCGGCGCACGGCGAGTGCCTGCAGCTCCGCGTACGGAGCCACGCTGACAACCCCCGCGGCGCCCTGCGCGATGCGCGCGGCGTTCTGCCAGTCCGCGACCCCGGGCCCGGCCTGCGAGCCTGCCGCCGCGGTAGCGGCCGCGGTCACGCGCACCTGGGCACTCAGAGAGAGGAGCCGGTCGCGCAACTCGCCCTCGAAGCCGTTCATCACCGACAGAATCACAATGAGAGCCGCGACGCCCACACACACCCCGACGAGCGACGCCCAGGTGATGAAGGAAACAAAAAACGTGTAAGAGCGGGCGCGCACGTAGCGCAGGCCCACGTAGACCGACAACGGGTGAAACATCGTCGCGATTTAACCACAGTTGCAGGCTTTTCAGACGTGCGTCACAAAACAGCGCGTGCCGCCCGCCCTGCCCGCTTTGACAGATTCTTCCCGGTGCTATAGTCGTGCGGCAGTTGGAGGACAATGGCATGCAGACCCGAATTCTCGCAGCGCTCCTGTGTGGTTGTGCTGCCGCCGGCGCCGCGGTCGCCGATACCCTGGTGGTGAACGACCAGGTGCAGGTGCGTGAGTCGCAGCTCGATCGCCCCAAGCGCGGCAGCACCATGAGCGAAGTCGAGAAGCACTTTGGCGCGCCGGTCGCCCGCCATCCCACGGTGGGCGGCGCTCCGCACCAGCCGCCGATTACGCGCTGGGACTACAACGCCTTTTCGGTGTTCTTCGAGCACGACCGCGTGATTCACGCGGTGGTGACCGGGGGCTGAGGCGTCGATCGCCTGAGCCAACCAACACGCGGCGGCTTGCCTGTCGCCAGACGCCGACATTAATGCAGGTGTGATAGTCTTTCGCTTAACAGAATAATTTCCTTGGGGAGCCTGTATTGGCAGACGAGCCTTTCAGGGCCCATGGCGAGGCCCTCGTGCGCTCCGGACTGGTGCGCAGGAAACCGCCGGCGGTTCAGCTGGAAGCTGAATTCCGGCGACGCGAGGCAGTGCTGCGGCAGACGTTCCGCCGCTACGTCTCACCCCGGGTCGCAGACAAGATCCTCGAGGACCCGCAACTGCTCGACACGATGCTGTCCACGGCCGACGTGCGCACCCACGCGGTGGTGTTGTTCGCCGACCTGCGCGGCTTCACCGGCATTTCCGAGCAGCTCGAGCCGCACTGTGTCGTGCCGCTGCTCAATGAGTTCTTCTCGCTGCTGACGGAGATCACCTTCCGCCACGAGGGCACCGTGTTTCACATGGCGGGTGACTGCCTGATGCTCGGCTTCGGCGTGCCGCTGGAACAAGCCGACAGTGCGGAGCGCGCCGTGTGCGCCGCCCGGGAGATGCTCGCCAGCTTCGGCGCCCTCGCGCGCTCCTGGAAGGAGCGCTACCGGATCGAAGCCGGGCTTGGCATCGGCATCAGCGAGGGGGACGTGGTGGCCGGCAACATCGGCTCCTCCTCCTACATGAACTACACCATCATCGGCGACACGGTGAACATCGCCTCGCGTCTTTGCCAGCGGGCGCGCGCCGGCGAGATGCTGTTCTCCAGCGCGCTCAAGCACTCGCTCGATGCGCACGGGATGGACGTCGGAGCGACCCCGCTGCCGCCCCTGCAGCTGCGCGGGCGCTCCCACCCCATCGACATCTACTGCGTGCCGCTTGAATCGCGCATGCACATGAGTGCGGGGTCGGTCAGCCCCTGAGTACCGCAGCGGCGCGCACCCGCGCGCCCGTCTCCCCCGACAGTCCCCTCGCGGCCGCAAGGCTTAGGTAAGCTGCCGGGTTTTCGCGTCACCGCGCACCGAAGATGCCCTCATTGCTCAATCCGCCGCTGCCGGCCGGGGCCCACCGGCGTCTGCGCTGGCATCAGCTGTACGGCAGCGCCGCGGCGCTGGCGCTGGCCGAAGCCACGCGCGCCGACCGGCGGCTGTACGTGGTCATCGTGGACGCGGCGCGCGAGCTCGAGCGGCTCACGGCGGAGCTGCGCTTCTTCGGCGCACAGGCTCTGCCGCTGCTGCGGCTGCCGGACTGGGAAGTGCTGCCGTACGACCTGTTCTCTCCCCATCCGGACATCACCTCCGAGCGGCTGAAAACTCTCTTCGAGCTGCCGCAGCTGCAGCACGGCTGCCTGATCGTGTCGGCCGACACGCTGATGCAGCGCCTGGCGCCGCGCAGTTACGTGCAGGGCCGTGCGTTCGAGCTCAGCAAGGGGCAGGCGCTCGCCATCGAGCCGTTCCGGCAACGACTCGCCGAAGCAGGCTATGCGAGCGTCAGCCAGGTGGTGAGTCCCGGAGAGTTCGCGGTGCGCGGCTCGCTGCTGGACGTGTTCCCCATGGGCAGCGCGGCGCCGCTGCGCATCGACCTCTTCGACGAGGAGATCGAGGCGATCCGCCGTTTTGATCCGGAGACGCAGCGCTCGCTCGATGCGCTGCCGAGCGTGCGCTTGCTGCCGGCGCGCGAGGTGCCGCTGGATGCGGAAGCGGTGAAGGATTTCCGCCGCCGCTACCGCACGCGCTTCGAAGGGGATCCGACCCGCAGCAGCATTTATCGCGGCGTGAGCGAGGGACTCGCACCCGCGGGGGTGGAGTTCTATCAGCCGCTGTTCTTCGCTTCGACCGCGACATTGTTCGACTACCTGCCCGCGGATGCGGTGATCGTCCACGACGCCGCGCTGCCGCAGACTCTCATCAAGGCTTGGGCTGACATCGAGGCGCGCTACGAGGATCGCCGCCACGACATCGAGCGTCCGGTGCTCAGGCCCGCGGAGCTGTTTCTCGAGCCCGCCGGGCTCGACGCGGCGCTCGCCGGGTTCGCATCGATCACCCTCGATGCCTTCAAGGCGGAGACCGAGCTGCACGGTGCCCCCGCCGAGGTGCGCAATTTTCCCACCACCGCGCCGCGCGAGCTGCGCATCGACGTGCGCGCCGAGGAGCCGTTCGCACCGCTGGATGCGTTCCTGAGTGACTTCGAGGGCCGCGTGCTGCTGGCGGCTGACTCGGCCGGGCGCCGTGAGGTACTGCAGGAGATGCTGCGCGAGCATGGCCACGAGGTGAGCATCGTGCCCGGCTGGGAGGCGTTTGCCGCGGGCACGGCGCGGCTCGCACTGACGGTGGCGCCCGACCTCGAGGGCCTCACGCTCACCGCGCCGCCGATCGCGGTGATCGCGGAAGCGCAGCTGTTTGGGGCCCGCGCGCGCCAGGAGCGGCGGCGCAAGCGTGCCGCGGATCCGGAAGCGATCCTGCGCGACCTCAAGGACCTCAATCCGGGCGCGCCGGTGGTGCACGAGGAGTACGGGGTCGGCCGCTACGCGGGCCTCATGCCAATGGACATCGGCGGGCAGCCCGGGGAGTTCCTGGTGCTCGAGTATCAGGACGGCGACCGCATCTATGTGCCGGTTCACGCGCTGCACCTGGTGAGCCGCTACACGGGCGCCGCGCCCGAGAGCGCGCCGCTGCACAAACTCGGCACCGATCAGTGGGCCAGGGCCCGCAAGCGCGCCGCCGAGCAGATCCGCGACGTCGCAGCCGAACTCCTCGATCTGTACGCGCGCCGCAAGGCCCAGCAGGGACTCGCATTGGCGGTGAGCGAGTCCGACTACCAGTCCTTCGCCAACGCCTTCCCGTTCGAGGAGACCGAGGATCAGGCGCAGGCGATCGAACAGGTGCTCGCCGACCTCAGGAGCGAGCGCCCCATGGATCGCATCGTGTGCGGCGATGTCGGCTTCGGCAAAACCGAAGTCGCAATGCGCGCGGCGTTCGTTGCCGCGCAGGCTGGCAAGCAAGTCGCGGTGCTCGCCCCGACCACACTGCTGGTGCAGCAGCACCTGACGAACTTTCGCGACCGCTTCGCCGACTGGCCGGTGCGGGTCGAGGCGCTGTCGCGTTTCGGCACCTCGACGGAAACCCAGGCGGTGCTCGAGGGGCTCGAGCAGGGCAAGGTCGACATCGTCATCGCCACCCACCGGCTGCTGCATGCGCACGCGCGCTTCCGGGAGCTGGGCCTGCTCATCATCGATGAGGAACATCGCTTCGGGGTGCGCGACAAGCAGCGACTGCAGGCACTGCGCGCCAACGTGCACGTGCTCACCCTCACCGCGACCCCGATTCCGCGCACCCTCAACATGGCGCTCGGCGGCTTGCGCGACCTGTCGCTGATCACCACCGCCCCGGCGGGGCGGCTGACGATCAAGACCTTCCTCATCGAGTGGCACGCACCGACCCTGCGTGAGGCGGCGCTGCGCGAGCTGCGCCGCGGCGGGCAGATTTATTTCATACACAACGAAGTGCGCAGCATCGAAAAAATCGCCGCCGAACTGCAGGCGCTGGTGCCGGAAGCGAGCGTGCGCATCGGCCACGGGCAGATGCGCGAGCGCGATCTGGAGCAGTTGATGGTGGATTTCTATCACCGCCGCTTCAGCCTGCTGGTGTGCACCACCATCATCGAGAGTGGCATCGACGTGCCCACCGCCAACACCATCATGATCAATCGCGCCGACACACTCGGCCTGGCGCAGCTGCACCAGCTGCGCGGCCGCGTCGGACGCTCGCACCACCGCGCCTACGCCTACCTGATCGCGCCGCCGCGCCAGGCGCTGGCGCGCGACGCCGTCAAGCGTCTGGAGGCGATCGAGTCGATGGAGGAGCTGGGAGCGGGATTCATCCTTGCGACCCATGACCTCGAGATCCGCGGCGCCGGTGAATTGCTCGGTGAGCAGCAAAGCGGCCAGGTGACCGAGATCGGGCTGTCCCTGTATCTGGACATGCTCGAGCACGCGGTGCAGGCGCTCAAGGCCGGCCGCGAGCCGGTGCTCGACCAGCCGCTGGCCGCCGCCACCGAGGTCGAGCTGCGCCTGCCGGCGTTCCTGCCGGAGGTCTACGTCGGCGACGTACACATGCGCCTGTCGCTTTACAAGCGCATCGCCGCCGCCGACAGCGACGCAGCGCTCGATGATCTCAGTGCGGAAATCCACGATCGTTTTGGCCCGCTGCCGCCCGTGGCGCAGAGCCTGCTGCGCATCGCCAAACTCAAACTCACGGCGCGCGCCCTGGGAGTGCGCCGGCTCGATCTGGGAGCGCAGGGCGGCTCGGTGCTGTTCGAGGAGCGCTCACCCATCGATCCGGCCACCGTGGTACGCATGATCCAGACAGGCGCACGCGAGTACCGCCTCGAAGGACCGCTGAAGCTTCGCGTGTCGCGACAACTGCCCACCGAGAACGCCCGTTTCGAGTTTGCCGCGGATCTTCTGCGGCGCCTCGGCGAGGCGCCCCGGCTCCATTAGAATGCCGCGCATGGACGCCCGCATCGCGCCGTTGCGCCTGACTCTCGGCCTCGCCGCGAGCGCACTCCTCGCCGGCCTGCCGGCGGCCGCGCAGGAGACGCCGGCGCCGGCGGGCGCCGGCGGCACGGTCTACAACATCGAGATCATCGTGTTTCGCGCCGCCGCTGCGCTCGGTGGCGCCGAGACCTGGAGCGCGGAGGCCGGCGCCCGCGGCATCATCGCCGGCGATGACTCCACCAGCGGCTCGGCGCAGGTGGGCCATTTCGTCGCCCTGCTGCCTGCGTCCGTGTGGCAGCTCACGGAACTCGAGAACCGCCTGCGCGCGAGCGGCACTTACGTGCCGGTGGCACACGCCGCGTGGTCGCAGACGGCGAGCTCCTGGGGAACGCGCGCCGGCTTTGCCCTGCAACGCCTGGGGCTCAACGTCCCGGGTCTCAGCGGCACGGTGTTTCTCGAGCGCGGTCAGTTCCTGCACTTAGGTGTGTCGCTCACCTACGCCATGCCGTCCCCGCCGCCGGGCCTGGGTGCCGCGCCGGATACGCCGTTCACGCTCAACGAGAGCCGCCGCGTGCGCTTCTACGAGCGCAGCTACTTCGACCATCCGGCGTTCGGCGTGATAGCGTTGGTGACGCCTGCCCAGGGGGCGAGAGCGCCGGGGCGTTAGACGGTGGCGCGAGGGCCGGCGCCGAGCCTCAAACGAGTTGCTCGCCGGTGAATTCCCAGGTCGCCCCGCCCTCATCCTTGGCGCAGCGCACCCGCTCGCGCGAGGCGGCGATGAACCAGGTGTGCTGGGAGTACGGCTTGCCGCGGCCGAATGCCGCGGCGTTGAGCACCGCAGCGCAGGCGGCGTGCTCGGGATCGCGCACGGATTCGTAGCGGATGAGCTGAATCTGCGCCGCACGCGCCACGGCACCAAAGGCCTGCGTGCCCTGGTAGCTCACGCGGTGCGTCCACACGGGACGATCGCGCAGCAACGGTTCAACCGTCAGATCCAGGGCCGCTGCCGTGCGCACCGCGGCGCGAAACGCCGTGTGCGGCACCGGCTTCAGGTCGGGCGTCGCGGGAGAGTCCAGCAGAAAACGCAGCCGCCAGTAGCTCTTCTCCGCCAACGCCGTGCGCAGCACCTCCGCGCCATACCAGACTCCGGCATCGAACCCCGCGCGGAAGCGCGAGCCGGCGTGCGGCCGGTAGCGAAACGGTGTCGCCAGCAGATAGTGAAGCCTGCGCGCCTCCGGCGGCAGCGGCGGCTTGCTCGCCTCGAGAATGAGCTCCAGGGTCGCCTGCTCCTCGAGCGAGTCGACCAGCCGCATGGTCGAGGCCGTGTGCTGCGCCTCGACGACACGCCACAGCTCGTGGGTGTAGGGGCGCGCCTCAGATGCGAGCGCGGGCGGCGTCCAGGTAGTCAACCGTGCGCACCAGGCCGGCGGGTTCGCGGATGAGCTTCAGGGGCACGCCGCCCAGGGCATGGTTATCACCGCGCAACCAGGCACGCGCGGCCGCATCATCCGATCCCACGATGGCATCGAGGGAGCGGAACAGCCGCACGAACAGCGCAGCGAGCTGCCAGGGCTTGGAGCCCGGCTCGAGTGCCTTCCGGCCGTTGGCGATGCGCGATAAGGTCGCCCCGCTCACGCCGATGACCTGCGCCAGGTCCGCCTGCGCCACGGCCAGGAAGCGCGCGGCACGCACGGTGGCCCGCGACAGGGTGATGCGCGGATCGGGCGCCGGGCGGGTCTTGACGGACTGGATGCTGGTCATTTTCTATGGAAATATTACCAGCAATCTGTTTCTACAGCAACCTGCCGACAGCCCGCAGCTCGCCGCGGCGCTCATCGGCCAGGGTCAGTGAAAATCCCCCGCCTCCGCGCTCACGATCCCGTCCTTGCCGTTCTTCTTGGCTCGCTTCAGGGCCGCCCGGCAGGCCTTCAGCAGTCCCTCGAGCGGCAGTGCGCGCGGCGGCACGAGGCTCGCGATCCCGGCGCTCACGGTGACGTAGCGCCCGGCGCCCGCGGTGGGGTGATGCATGAGCAGGTCGCGCACGCGCTGCGACACCACGGTCGCGTAGTGAGTGGCCCTGTCCGCGGCCTCGCCCTGGGTCAACACGGCGAATGTTCCGCCCTCCCAGCGGCCGACGAGATCCCCGCGCCGCTTGTACGCGGCGCTGACCACGCGCGCGACGCGCCGGATGCAGGCATCGCCCGCCGCGCGGTCGAACTTCTCGTTGTAGGCGCCGAGATCATCGATGTCGAACAGGGTGAGGCCGATCTCGTGCGAGTCGCGCGCCGCGAGCACCCAGTCACGCTGCAGCAGCTCCTCGAAGAATGCGCGTGAGTGCAGGCCGGTGAGGCGGTCCTCGCGCAGCCAGGTCGGCAGCCCTCCAGGGGAGCGCTCCGCGGCCTTCAGGCGCTCGCTGGCATCGCGGTGGTAGCCGATGAAATGAGTGAGCACTCCGGCCGGGCTGCGCACCGGCTGCACCAGCATCTCGTTCCAGAACAACGAGCCATCGGGACGATAGTTGCGCACCAGCACGCGCGCCGGCTCGCCCTTGTCGAGTGCCTCGCGCAGGCGCGTGCGTGCCTCCTGGTCGCGGTCCGTGCCCTGCAGCATGCGCAGGTTGGTGCCCACCAGCGCCGCCGCCGGGTAGCCGCACATCTCCTCGAACGCCTTGTTCACGAACAACACCGGGCGGTCCTTTGCGGCGGCGTCGCAGATCACGATGCCCTCGGGCGAGCTCTCGACCACGCGGCGCCAGGCCTCCGCCGACCAGTTGTTGTTCATGTGTCGCGTCCGGCGTCCAGCGTCAGGGCAGGAGCGGCTGCGGTGCGCGCCAGCAACTCGCGCGCGCGTGTCCACTCAGGCGAGGCCTCGAGCGCGGAACGCACGGTGCCCGCGCGCCCGTGCAGGCGCACCAGGCGCAGGCTCGATGCCGGCTGCGGCTCGGCATCCAGGTGCTCGAGCAGCTCGATAACGCTGGCACGATTGTTACAGACCGGTAGCATGTCGCAACCTGCCGACAGTGCCTGCTGTGCCCGGGTCACAACGTCCCCGTAGGCAGCGGCGGCCCCTCCCATGGACAGATCATCGGCAAACACTACCCCCTGGAACCTGAGGTCTCCGCGCAGCACGTCGCGAATCCAGCGGCTGGAGAGGCTTGCCGGGGCCGAATCCACCGCCGGAAACAGCACGTGGGCCACCATGACGGCCGGCAGAGCGTTGGCCATCAGCCGCCGGTAGGGGGCCAGGTCGGGGCCCAGGTCCGGGAGGGGGCGGCGGTCGACGGGCAGGGTGAGGTGGGAGTCGGCCACCACCGCCCCGTGTCCGGGAAAGTGCTTGGCCGTGGCCGCCATGCCCGCATCCCGCATCCCGTGCATCCAGGCGACGGCCAGCTGGCCCACGGCGTCCGGCAGCGCATGGAACGCCCGGTCCCCGATGAAGCTCACGCCGTGATCGAGGTCCACGCACGGGGCAAAGGAGATGTCGACCCCGTGCGCGCGCAGCTCCGCCGCCATCAGCCAGCCCATCGCGCGCGCCAGCGCCAGGCCGGCGCGCGCGTCCAGGTCAAATTCGTGGCCGATACGCCGCGCGGCCGGCAGGGGTGAGAATCCCTGGCGGAAACGCTGCACCCGCCCGCCCTCGTGATCCACGGCCACGATGAGCGGCGGCGTGCGCTCGGCATGGATGGCGCTCACCAGTGTGGTCAGCTGCTCCGGATCGGTGTAGTTGCGCGTGAAGAGGATGACCCCGCCCACCAGCGGATGGCGCAGCAGCTCGCGCTCCTCCGCGGTGACGGCGGTGCCGTCAAGATCGATCATCAGGGGGCCGAGACTCATGCCGGAGACGCCGTGCGTTGAGCGCCCCGCCCGCCGGCCGTCAACAGCGCCAGCGTTTCAACATGCGTGGTGTGCGGAAACATGTCGACTATACCCGCCGCCTGGAGCGCGAAGCCGTGCTCGTGCACCAGTACCCCCAGATCGCGCGCGAGACTCCCCGGGTGACAGGAAATATACAACACCCGCTGCGGGGCCAGCGCCGCGACCGCCGCCAACACCGCGGGCGCCCCGGTGCGCGGCGGATCGAGCAGCACGTGTGTATACGCCTGGCGCATCCAGGAGAGCGTCGCGTCGGGCGGTGTCGCGAGGTTGGCGAGGTGGAATTCGGCGTTGGCGATGCCGTTGCGAGCGGCGTTGCCGCGGGCACGCTCGATGAGCGCGCCTTCGCCCTCCACTCCCACTGCACGCCCGGCCGAGCGCGCCAGTGCCAGGGTGAAGTTTCCCAGGCCGCAGTACAGATCGAGCAGCCTTGATGCGCCATCGAGCTCCAGGAGCTGCGCCGCCCGCTCCACCAGGGCCTCGTTGACCGCGCCGTTCACCTGGATGAAGTCGACCGGCCCGAATTCCAACTCCACCCCGGAGCGCGCCAGCCTGTAGCGCAGCGGCTCGACCGGCGGATCGAGCGGCACCACGGATTCCAGGCCCGCGGGCTGCAGGTACAGCCGCACCCCGTAGGCGGCGCCGAACTGCCGCAGCCGCGCCGCATCCGTCTCCGAGGGCGCGCTCAGCACCCGCAGCACGAGCGCGGTCGCGTGGTCCGCAACCGCCACTTCGATCTGCGGCACCTGCTCGCGGATGCTGAGCTCGGTCAGCATGGCCGCGAGCGGCGCGATCAGCTCCCCTGCGGGTGCTGCCAGCACCTCGCAGCGCGTCAGCTGTGCCACGTAGGGTGCGGCGCGCTCGCGAAATCCAACCACCACGCAGCCTTTCTTGCGCACGAACTTCACGCCCAGGCGCGCCCGGCGGCGGTAGGCCCAGACCGGCCCCGCAAGCGGCGCCAGCCACCTGGCGGGCTGGACGCGAGCCACCCGCGCGAGCGTCTCGGCGAGCTCGGTCTGTTTGGCCTCCAGCTGCGCCGCGGGCGCCAGGTGCTGCAGGGCGCAGCCGCCGCAGACGCCGAAGTGCGCGCAGCGTGGCGCGACCCGCGCGCCGGACGGTTCCAGCACCTCGAGCAGCTCAGCGTCATCGTGCTGGCGGTGGCGCCGCGTACGCCGCAGGCGGATGCGCTCGCCCGGCAGCGCGCCCGCGACGAATGCGGTCTTGCCGCCGCGCACCACGCCCTCGCCATCGCGGGTGAGTCCGGTGACGAGCGCGGTCTCTGCGGCGGCGGCGCTCACGCCGCCGCCTCCCAGGCGCGCAGGAACTCGGCGAAGTGGGGTTCCGCCGCGGCCTGCAACAGCGTCTTCACGCGCTCGACTTCCTCGAGGTACTGATCGCGCGAGAGCTGCCCGCGCAACTGCCCGAAGCGCAGGTAGATGAGCCAGGTGTTGAGCACATCGGTCTCGCAGTAGCGCCGGATGCCCGCGAGGTTGCCACCCTGCCAGGCGTCCCACACCTGGCTGCCCTCGAAGCCGAGCTTGCCCGGCAGCCCCAGCAGGCACGCCATGGTGGCCAGCGACACCCGGCCGCGGCTCTGGAAGCCCGACAGCACGTCCATGAGATCGGTGTGCCGCCAGTGGTAGCGGCTGAGGTAGTTGTTGTAGCGGAACTCGCGATCCTCCGCGCCGGTCTCCCAGAAGCGCGGCGCCTGCACCCCGGCGAGCAGCGCGCGATAGGTCAGCACCGGCAGATCGAATGCCGAGCCGTTCCAGGACACCAGATCGGGCGAGAATTTCTCGATGCCGTCGAAGAAGCGCTGCACCAGCTCCCCTTCCGGGGTCCCGCAGTCCCCGAGACTCCACAGCCGCAAGCCCTCGGGCGTGCGCAGCGCGCACGAGATCGCCACCACGCGGTGCTGCTCCAGGGACAGGAAATCCCCGCCCGTGTCCTGGCGGCGCAGTGCAAACATGGCCTTCGCCACCTGCCCGTCGGTGAGACCGTCCAGACCGTAGAGCCGCCGCCCGAGGGCGACGTCCGGCACGGTCTCGATATCGAACACCAGGGTGTTCATGAGGCTCTCATGAGCACCGCCACCGCCACCACCAGGCCCGCCTCATCGGTGAGCGTCACGTGTGCTTCCCCGATCCGTAGGGCCCGGCGTACGCGCTCGCCGCGCGCCGAGAAGATCACCTCGGGCTTGCCCCACGCGTTCTGCACCACGCCCACGTCGCGGATCCACATGCCGTGCGCAAAGCCGGTACCCATGGCTTTGACGATGGCCTCCTTGGCGGCGAAACGCATGGCCAGAAAGCGCTCGCGGCGCTGGGTGCGCGCGAGCTGCGCGTGCTCCTCGGGCATGAGCAGATGCTCGATGAAGCGCGTGCCGAAGCGCTCGAGCGTGCGCGCGATGCGCCCGCTCTCCAGCACGTCGACCCCGATGCCGAAGATCATGCGCGCGCCGCCGCCATCAGGGCCTTCATTTCACGCACCGCAGCGGGCAGGCCCACGAACAGGGCGTGCGCGATCAGGGCGTGGCCGATGTTGAGCTCGACGATCTCGCGCAACGCGGCCACGGCGTGCACGTTGCGGTAGTTCAGACCGTGGCCGGCATGGACTTCGAGCCCGAGACTCGCGCCCAGGCGTGCCGCCGCGCGCAGGCGCTCGAGCTCGGTGGCCGCAGTCGCGCCGGCGGCCTCCGCGTACGCTCCGGTGTGCAGCTCGACCACCGGTGCGCCGGCCTGCGCGGCCGCCTCGACCTGCTGTGGGTCGGGATCGATGAACAACGCCACGCGCACCCCTGCCTGGCGCAGGTAGGTGGTCGCATCGCGTATGCGCGCGGCCTGGGCCGCCACGTCCAGTCCCCCCTCGGTGGTGATCTCCTGGCGCCGTTCGGGCACCAGGCAGCAGTCCGCCGGGCGTACCTCGGCGGTGATGGCGAGCATTTCGTCGGTCACCGCCAGCTCCAGATTCATGCGCGTCTGCAGCAGGCCGCGCAGCGAGCGTACGTCTCGATCCTGGATGTGGCGGCGGTCCTCGCGCAAGTGCAGCGTGATGCTGTCGGCGCCCGCGGTCTCGGCGGCGAGCGCCGCGTGCACCGGGTCCGGATAGCGGCCGCGACGCGCCTGGCGCAGCGTCGCCACGTGATCGATGTTGACCCCGAGTGAAATGCCGCCACCCGTCATCGCGCCGCCTTTCGCGCCATCGACTTTGCCACGGCGCGGGTGGCGAGGGGACGGCCCTCGAGGCAGGCGCCGAGCGCCGCCTGCAACACCCGCCGCGCATCCTCGAGCGCCCGCGCGCTGTTCAGGTGCTCGCGCGCCAGGCTCAGCAGTGAGCGGCCGGCGAGCGCGCCGGCGCTTTCCGCCGCCGCGGGAACCAGCCCCTGCCTGGCACGGAAATGATAGTACCCCTGCGGTTCGATGCGCTTGCCGGTGTGCGCCTCGGTGGCCAGATCCAGGCCGTAGCCGAGTACTTCGAGCAGCCGCTTCTCAAAGACGCGCAGCGCCGGCTCGAGCGGCGCCCCGGCGCGCAGCTCGGTGAGCGTGCCGTGATAGTGATCGAACAGTTCGGGCAGCGGATCGTGGCGCGTCGTGAGCCTGATGAGGAGCTCATTCAGGTAGAACGCGGCCAGCAGACACTCGGGCGGCAGCCCCGGGTCGTGCTGGGCGCGCTCCGCACCGGTGAGCTGCGGCGCCTCGCCCCGCCCGCTCCATGACAACAGCAGCAGCTGGAAAGGCTGCAGCACCGGAGCGAGTTTCGCGCTCGGCCCGCGCACACCGCGCGCGAACAGCGTGAGGCGCCCGTGGTCGCGCGTGAGCACCTCGAGGATGCGGCTGGTGTCGCGCCACGGCCAGTGGTGCAGCAGGTATCCCGGAGTGAGATCGATGCGGCGGGTGCTGCGGGTCATTCCAATCCCAGCTCCCGCAGAGCGCGGGCGTTGTCCGCCCAGTTCTCCCGCACCTTGACCCACAGGTTCAGGTGCAGGCGCTGCTTGAGGATCTCGTTCAGCGCCAGCCGTGCCGATCGACCCACGCGCTTCAGCCGTTCACCGCGGGCGCCGATGACGATCGGCTTCTGGCCCTCGCGATCCACCCAGATCGCTGCGTCCACCTCAAGCCGCCCGTCTTCTTCCGTCAGGCGTTCCACCTCCACGGCGATGCCGTAGGGCACCTCCTGGTTCAGTTCCAGCGTCAGTTTCTCACGGATCATTTCCGCAATGCGGAAAGGCAGGCCGCGGTCTGTCAGCTCGCCATCCGGGAACAGTGCCGGCGACAGCGGCAAGTGCGCCGCAATGGTGTCCCTGAGAGCCTCGATGTTGTCGGCCTTGAGCGCCGAGACCGGCACCATGGCGAGAAACGCATGCCGCGCGGCGAGCTCGCCCAGATACGGCAGCAGCCGTTCGCGCGGGCGCACGCGATCGATCTTGTTGACGGCCACAATCGCCGGGTGCGCGGTGCGCGCAATGCGCTGCAGCACAAGCTCATCGTCGGGCATCCATTTGGGCGCTTCCACCACCAGCACCGCGACGTCCGCAGCCTCGAGTGCGGCGCTCGCGGTACGGTTCATCGCCTTGTTGAGTGCGCGGCCCGCCTGGGCATGCAGGCCGGGCGTGTCCACGAACGCGATCTGCGCCTGGGGCAAGGTGAGCACGCCCAGAATGCGGTGGCGCGTGGTCTGCGGACGCGGCGTGACGATGCTCAGCTTGTGCCCGACGAGCGCATTGAGAAGCGTCGACTTGCCGACGTTCGGCCGTCCCACCAGCGCAGCGTATCCGCAGCGAAATTGCGGCGATGAGGCGGCGGCAGTCAAGCGGGCCTGTCCGGGTCGGGGTGTGTTTCGATCTCGTTGAGCATGCGCTCGGCCGCTTCCTGCTCCGCGCGGCGGCGGCTTGAGCCGTGCCCCTGCACGCAACGCCCGAGGTCGGGCACCTCGCAGCTCACCTGGAAGGTCTGCGCGTGGTCCTCGCCTCCTATGTCGAGGACGGCGTAGCGCGGCAGCGCCAGACTGCGCGACTGCAGGTACTCCTGCAAGCGTGTCTTGGCGTCCCTGAGCGCGGCCGGCTCGGGGAGCGCAGCGATGCGCGCCGCGAACAGCCGCGTGATCACCGGCTCCACGGCCGCGAGCCCGCCGTCGAGAAAAACCGCGCCGCACACCGCTTCCAGTGCGTCGGCAAGGATCGACTGGCGGCGAAAGCCCCCGCTCCTGAGCTCCCCGGACCCGAGTTGCAGGGCCTCACCCAGGCCCAATCCTGCGGCCACCTCGGCGAGTGGCTCGCGGCTCACCACCCTGGCACGCAGGCGGCTCAGGTCCCCTTCCGCTGCAAGCGGGAAGGCTGCATACAGATGGTGCGCGATGACGAGATTGAGGACGGCGTCGCCGAGAAACTCGAGCCGCTCGTTGTTGGCGCCTGAAGCGCTGCGGTGGGTCAGGGCCGCGCGAAACAGCGACAGGTCGCGCGGCTCGTAGCCCAGCCGGTCCTGCATCCAGCGCCCCGGCCAGTCAACACTCCCGCCGATCGGCATGCCCTTGAAGATGGGTGCGCCGCTACTCGCCGCTGCCGCTGCCGCCACCGCTGCGTACAGTCTTGTCGAACATCACGTGCAGCGACACGTTTCCGAACAGCGGCGCTTCATCTTCGTACTTGGCCTCGATCACCCACGCCCCCCCTTCGCGCCTGACCTGGATGTCCTTGATGGTGGGAAAGTCGACCATGTCGACCTCAAAATGCCTGTCGATCGCGGTACGGATCGCCGTCGCATCGCCGGCACCACCGGCACCACCGGCACCGCCCTTGACGGTGCTCGCCGCATTGTCTATCGCCCGTACGACCTTCATGTAATTCAGATACACCGGCGCCAGGCGGATGCCGGCGTAGACCACGATCACAAACGGCGCGAGCAGAAACAACCAGCCGATTGCGGTGACACCCTGCTGCCTGTTACGCATCGATGCTAACCCCCCAACTTGCTGCCTGCAGAGCAAAGCGTGCGCCGCGCTTCGGTCATGGAATGGCGGAGCCGATGCGGCTCCAGATGGGACCGCCGGAGCGGCGCAGATCCCAATTGAACCAGATCCGGGTCGCCCTGCCGACCAGGTTCTCCTCGGGCACATAGCCCCAGCGGCGCCCGTCGTCGCTGTTGTCACGGTTGTCGCCCATCATCAGATATTGCCCCGGCGGGACGTCGCCGACAAACGGGTCCATGCGGCTGCTTGCGGGGGCGTCCTCGTCCCCGCAGACGTAGCCGCGCACGCCGCGGCGGTTGCACGCCGGCAGCACCGGCTGACGATCCAGCGCCACCGGGCAGAATATGGCCTCGTGTTCATGGCTGCCGAGCCGCTCCCTGGCCAGCGCCAGGTTCACATAACAGCCGTCGGTGTACCTGTCCTTCTCGATGTTGAGCTCGACCGGCTTGCCGTTGATGATGATGCGGTTGTCCTGCACTTCGACGTGATCGCCCGGCAGGCCCACCAGGCGCTTGATGAAGTTGGTCGAAGGATCCACGGGCCAGCGGAACACTACCACGTCGCCGCGCTGCGGCTCGCCGACGTCGAGGATCTTGCGATTGATCACCGGCAGGCGCAGCCCGTAGGCGTACTTGTTGACGATGATGAAGTCGCCGTCGAGGAGCGTGGGCATCATGGAATCGGAGGGAATCCGGAACGGCTCGAAGATGAAGGAGCGCAGCAGCAGCACCACCAGGGCGACCGGAAAGAAGCTGCGCGCGTAGTCGACCGTCCCCGGCTCGGGCGTCAACATCGGGTCCCTGCCGGCCGCGCGCGCGGCGGCGGCGCGCCGCGGAGCCAGCAGGACCGCGTCCAGGGCCCACACCAGGCCCGTCAGCACCGTGATCGCCAGCAGCACCGCGCTGAAGTCCAGCCGCTCGGCGAGCAGCAGGCGCAGCACCGCACAGGCGATCAGCACCGGCAACGCGCCGTACAGCGCTCTCATCAGCGGCGCGTCGCGCACGCTCTGCAGGCCGGAGGCGATCACGCGCCGTGGGCGCAGCAGCCAGTCATCGACGATACAGACCAGCGTCACCGGCAGCGCCAGCCAGGAGAGGAGAACGATGAACGGCATCAGCGTCTGTAACATGGCAACCCTTCGTTCTAGTGTTTACGGCCAACCTGCAGAACCGCCAGGAACGCTTCCTGTGGAATCTCCACATGTCCCAGCTGTTTCATGCGTTTCTTGCCTTCTTTCTGTTTCTCGAGCAGCTTGCGTTTGCGGGTCACGTCGCCGCCATAGCATTTCGCGAGCACGTTCTTGCGCAGCGCCTTGACCGTGGCGCGGGCGATGACGGCGCTGCCGATGGCCGCCTGCACCGCCACTTCGAACATCTGCCGCGGGATGAGCTCGTGCATCTTGTCCACCAGCTCGCGGCCGCGCTGGTAGGCGCTGTCGCGGTGCACAATGATCGACAGCGCATCCACCTTGTCGCCGTTGATGAGGATGTCGAGTTTCACCAGCGGCGCGGCTTCGAAGTGGCTGAACTCGTAGTCGAACGAGGCGTAGCCGCGGCTGGCCGACTTAAGGCGATCGAAGAAATCCAGCACCACTTCCCCGAGCGGCAGCTGGTACTGCAGCGACACCTGGGTCCCCAGGTACTGCATCTTGTTCTGCGTGCCGCGCTTGTCGTTGCACAGTTTCAGCACCGCGCCCACGTGATCCGGCGGCACCAGGATGTTCGCCACGATGATCGGCTCGCGGATCTCGTCGACCTCGTTGACAGGGGGGAGCTTGGCCGGGTTGTCGACGTACACGACACCTGAGTCGCGGCGCGCCACCTCGTAGATCACCGTGGGTGCGCTGGACACGAGCGTAAGCTCGTACTCGCGCTCGAGACGCTCCTGCACGATGTCCATGTGCAGCAGTCCCAGAAACCCGCAGCGAAAGCCGAAGCCGAGGGCCCCTGACACCTCCGGCTCGTAGTGCAGGGCCGAGTCGTTGAGGCGCAGTTTGCCGAGCGCGTCGCGGAATTTCTCATAATCCTCCGAGTTGACCGGGAACAGCCCGGCGAACACCCGCGGCTTGATCTGCTTGAATCCGGGCAGCGGTGCTGCCGCCGGCCGGTTCTCCAGCGTGATGGTGTCGCCGACGGGAGCGCCGTCGATCTCCTTGATGCCCGCGACCACGAAGCCCACGTCGCCGGCGGGGAGCTCGCGCTCCACCACCGGCTTGGGCGTAAAGCGCCCCAGCCGGTCGACGACGTGACTGCGGCCGGTCGACACCACGCGGATCCTGTCGCCGGTCTTCAGGCGGCCGTTCATCACCCGCACCAGCGACACGACGCCGACGTAGTTGTCGAACCAGGAGTCGATGATCAGGGCCTGCAGCGGCGCATCCTCGGAGCCGCGGGGCGCGGGAATGCGCCGGATGAGAGTTTCCAGAAGATCCGGAACCCCCTCGCCGGTCTTGGCGCTCACCCGCGCGGCATCGGTGGCCTGGATGCCGATGATCTCCTCGATTTCGCGGCTCGCGCGGTCCGCATCGGCCGAGGGCAGGTCGATCTTGTTGATGACCGGCAGCACCTCCAGGCCCTGTTCAGTGGCGGTGTAGCAGTTGGCGACACTCTGCGCCTCGACACCCTGGGAGGCATCCACCACCAGCAGTGCCCCGTCGCAGGCGGCCAGTGAGCGCGACACCTCGTAGGAAAAATCCACGTGCCCCGGGGTGTCGATCATGTTCAGCTGGTAGCGCTCGCCGTCGCGAGCGGTGTAGTAGAGCGTGACGCTTTGCGCCTTGATCGTGATCCCGCGTTCGCGCTCGAGCTCCATGGAGTCGAGCACCTGCTCGTGCATTTCGCGGTCGGCCAGGCCGCCGCACAACTGGATGATCCGGTCGGCGAGGGTCGATTTGCCGTGGTCAACGTGCGCGATGATGGAAAAGTTACGTATGTGCCGCATGAACCGCCGAAGTACTGTCGCGTGCTGCCGCGCCAGAGCCAAGCGGCCGGCGGATTATAGGGAAGTTTGGCCTCCGGAGTAGCGCGCTGCTCTCAGGCGTGCGCGCCTCGGCCCGGGCGCAGCAGCCGCGCGAGCTCGCGCCGATCGAGGCGGTGGCGACAGACCACCGCGCCATCGAGTAACAGCACCGGGACGTCGAGTCCGTGGCGGCGGCGAAGCAGCGGGTCGGAATCGACGTCCAGCAGGTCGATCGGGGGAAGCGCGACAGTCCTGCCGAGGGCTTCGAGCTGCGCCAACATCTCCTCGCACAGTGCGCAGTCGCGGCGATGCACGAGCGTCAGGCGCGGCGCCGCCATGCGTCAGGGGCGCCGTGCGCCGACCGACGGGGGTTCCTGGGCCTTGAGCTGGTTGGCGATGAATCGCACCGTGTCCGGCGGAACCTCGCCCACCGCCGTGATCTTGTGGCCGTCGATCACCGTCGAGAAGGCGGACGATGAGCCCACCGTGGCTGACTCGGGCACCGCAGGCTGGTCGGCTTGCTCGCGCCGCTGCGCTTCGACGAACACCGAGACCGAAGCCAGCCCGTCGCTAAACACCAGATGGTCCACGGGGTCGGTCGAGCCGGGCAGGGTCTGGGCCGAGCGCGCGCTCATCCTGAAGCCCGGCGGCAGGCGCATCGCATTCCAGGCCTGCGTCGCCGCCGCGAGCGCCGGCGGCGCCGACTCGTTGCGCAGCCACTTGAAGCCTACGGTCGAGACCTCGGGCTTGAACGCCGAGTCGGGGATATGCGCGGAGAGCGTGAGACTCGCGAACACGATCTGCTCGATGACGTGCCCACGCGTGTCGCACAGCTGAGTCTTGAGCGGCATGGCGGTGGAATCGTCGATCCACAGCCGGTAGCCGTAGCGATACTCATCCTTGGGCGAGACCGTGATGACGTGAGTGTTGCGGCGGTTCAGGCGCGTGCGGCTGACTTCACGGATGTCGTAAAAACTTGCGGTCTGATCGTTGAGGGCGGGAAAGCCCACCAGGGATTCATCCGGCGGTCGCTGCTCGACCAGCACCGTGCGTTGATCCGGCAGGTAGCAGGTGAGGTTCGCGCCGGTGCGGATGAACTCCCGGCCCGAACCGTCGAGTGACACCAGCCGCTCCGAAACCGTCCCATCCTGCACGCGGTGGATGATGCGCAGCATTTCCACGTGACCGCCGTGCCAGTGCGAGAACGTACCGTCATAGTTGCGCGTGGTGAGCGCCTGGTCCATGCGCTCGAGCCAGTGCGCCGGGGCCTGGTCGGGTGATGTCTTCTGCGCCGGCGCCGATTCGAGTGATGTCTTGTGCGCCGGCGTACGTTCGTCGGCCAGCGCGGCCCCTGCGACCGCCCAGGCAAGCGTCAGGGCGACGAACCGCTCGCTACCGGACATTGCTCTGAGCATCGTCCCGTGGTTCCTCGGCGGCGCTGCCCGATTCGCCGGTCATGAAGGCCGACAGCAGATTACGGCGCGTGACGGGCGATGAAAACACGCTGTGCGCCACGACGTAGTTGGCGAGCTCGGTGCTCGGCACGACCGGGGCGCGCACCGCGGGCGCGCGCGGCACGACATAGCTGTCGGGGGAGCCCGCGGCAGCGGCGGGGACCACCGCTGCACCCGGCACGGTCGCTGTCGGGGCAGTCAGGTGCGCGCTCAGGGGAGCCCCGGCAAACGGGGTCTGGGCGCGCAACCACAGAACCGAGACCGCGGCGACCCCCGCGGCGACCGCGGCCGCCGCCACCGGCTGCCACCAGCGCACCCCGGTGCGCCGCGCGCCGTGCGCCGCGGCGAGCGCCGGCTCGGCCAGGATGACGGCGCTGACGAGGCCTGCCAGCGGCGCGTTGAGCCGCACGCCACGCTCGGAGCGGATGGCCGCCCCGACCACCGCATAGCGACCCCAGCGCGCCTTCAGTTGCTCATCTCGCGACAGGCGCCGGGCGAGCAGTTCGCACTCCCCCGGCGCCAGCTCGTCGTCGAACATGGCCGATAACTGACTGTCGAGCTCCTCGTTCATCCGAGTTCCTCCGCGCGGCCGAGGCCACCCTCGAACACCTCCCGCAGGCGGCGGTCGATGGCCTCGCGCGCTCTGAAGATGCGCGAGCGCACGGTCCCCACGGGGCAGGCCATGGCCGCGGCGATCTCCTCGTAAGAAAGCCCCTCGAGCTCGCGCAGCACGATGGCGGTGCGCAGGTCCTCGGGCAGGGCGTCAATCGCTGCGTTGACGGTCGAGCGGATCTCGTCCGTCAGCACGAGACCCTCGGGGGTCTCGGAATCTTTCAGCCGGCCTTGCATGTCGTAGGACTCTTCGTTGTTGCGGTCGAGGTCATATTCGATGGGGCTGCGGTCACGGGAGACCACGGCGTTCTTGGCGGTGTTGATAGCGATGCGATACAGCCAGGTGTAGAAAGCGCTGTCGCCGCGAAACTGCGGCAGAGCTCGATAGGCCTTGATGAAGGCTTCCTGGGCGATATCCTCTGCTTCCGCCGGGTTACGCACGTAGCGCATGACCAGCTTGACGAGTTTGTGCTGGTACTTGAGCACCAGCGCATCGAATGCCCCCTTGTCCCCGCGCTGCACGCGGCGTACCAGGCTCAGATCACTTGCATCGGCGCTCATGCGCGCCCGCTACTCCCAATCAGAGGGCCGCCGTGCCGTGCGCTGAGTAGACTGTGACTTCACGTGAAAGTTCAGCATGCGTCGGCGGGAGTGCCGGTTGCTGTGGTGAGAATAGCGCCGACCCGCCTTGCATAGCGACATAAGTCCGAATCGCCCCCGTCAGGCGCGCCAATTGGGGCTCGGGCGGGGTGTTTTCACCCAGCAGGTACCCCGCCAGCTGGGGGTCAGGCAGCGCCAGCAGCTCTTCGAGTGCCCGCCGCTCCGGCGGCGAGGCGTGCGCCAGAGCGTCACGCGTGAAACGCTCGAGCATCAAATCCAGCTCCTTCATTCCCCGGCGGCAGCGCCACAGCAGGCGCCGAGCCTGCGCGTCCAGCGCCGCGGCGGGGGTGGCATTCACGGGGTGGCTCGGGGCGATGCGCATCAGCTCTGCCGCTGCACCAGCATCTTCTTGATCTCGGCAATCGCCCGGGCGGGGTTCAGATCCTTCGGGCACACATCGGTGCAGCTCATGATCGTGTGGCAGCGGTAGAGCCGGAAGGGGTCTTCGAGCTCATCCAGCCGCTCGCCGGTCGCCTCGTCGCGGCTGTCGATGATCCAGCGGTAAGCGGCGAGCAGTGCCGCAGGACCGAGGAAGCGCTCGCTGTTCCACCAGTAGCTCGGGCAGGCGGTCGAGCAGCACGCGCACAGGATGCACGCCGCGGGGCGGTCGATGCGCTCCTGCTCCTCTTTTGACTGCAGCTGCTCCCGATCCGGAGGCACCGGCGTGCGCGTCTGCAGCCAGGGTTTCACGGACGCGTACTGCGCGTAGAAGTTGGTGAGGTCCGCAACCAGGTCCTTCACCACCGGCAGATGCGGCAGCGGGTAGATGCGGATCTCGGCGGCCAGGTCGCGCGTGGCCGTGGTGCAGGCGAGGCAGTTGACGCCGTTGATGTTCATGGCGCACGAGCCGCAGATGCCCTCGCGACACGAGCGGCGGAACGTGAGTGAGGAATCCACCGTGGCTTTGATCAGGATCAGCGCATCGAGCACCATTGGACCGCAGCTGCTGGCGTCGAGCTGGAAGGTATCCATGCGCGGGTTGCCGCCGCTGTCCGGATTGAAGCGATAGATGCGCAGGGTGCGCAGCGCGCGCGCACCCGGTGGCGCGGCGTGCGTGACGCCCTTGACGGGGCGCGAGTTGAGGGGCAGGCGGAATTCGGCCATCACAGTCCTTCAGTAGGTGCGCGCCTTGGGCGGGATCGACTCGACGTCGCCCGTCAGGGTATTCAGATGCACGGGGCGGTAGTCGAAGCGGGCACGCCGCGGTCCATCGATCCACACGAGTGTGTGCTTCAGCCAGTTACGGTCGTCGCGCTGCGGGAAGTCCTCGCGCGCGTGCGCGCCGCGGCTCTCGGTACGATTCGCCGCCGAATGGATGGTGGCCGTGGCCTGCAGCAGCAGGTTCTCGAGCTCGAACGTCTCGATCAGATCGCTGTTCCAGATGAGCGAGCGGTCGGTGATGCGTACCTCGGCAAAGGAGGCGAACGTCGCCCCGATCCTTTCGATACCCTGCGCGAGGCTCTCGCCGCTGCGAAATACCGCGGCGTCCAGCTGCATGGTCTTCTGCATCTCCACGCGGATCGCAGCGGTGGTGCGCGCACCGTTGGCGTTGCGCAGGCGATCGAGCCGCGCTATGGCCGGCTGCCCCGCATCCGCGGCCAGGGGCCGGTGGCGGCTGCCGGGTTTGACGGTTTCGGCACAGCGCCGCGCGGCCTCGCGCCCGAAGATCACCAGATCCAGCAGCGAGTTGGAACCTAAGCGATTGGCGCCGTGCACCGACACGCAGGCCGCCTCCCCTACCGCCATGAGCCCGGGGACGATGCTGTCCGGATCGCCGTCCTTCGGCCGCACCACTTCGCCACGGTAGTTGCAGGGGATGCCTCCCATGTTGTAGTGCACGGTCGGCTGCACCGGAATGGGCTCGCGGGTGACGTCGACGCCGGCGAATATGCGCGCAGTCTCCGCGATTCCCGGCAGGCGTTCGTGAATGACACCGGCCCCCAGGTGCTCCAGGTGCAGAGCAATGTAATCGTGCTCGGGGCCGACGCCGCGCCCCTCGCGGATCTCCACCGTCATGGCCCGGCTCACGACGTCGCGCGAGGCGAGATCCTTGGCGTTGGGCGCATAGCGCTCCATGAAGCGCTCGCCCTTTGAGTTGGTGAGATAACCGCCCTCACCACGCGCCCCTTCGGTGATCAGGCATCCCGCGCCGTAGATGCCGGTGGGGTGAAATTGCACGAACTCCATGTCCTGCAGCGGCAGGCCGGCGCGCAGCACCATGGCATTGCCGTCGCCGGTGCAGGAGTGCGCCGAGGTACAGGTGAAATAAGTGCGCCCGTACCCGCCGGTGGCGAGGATGGTCACGTGCGCGCGGAAGCGGTGCACCGTGCCCTCGGTCAGATCGAGCGCCACCACGCCGCGGCATACGCCCTCCTCCATGATCAGATCGATCGCGAAGTACTCAATGAAGAAGGTCGCCGCGTGGCGCAGCGACTGCTGATAAAGCGCGTGCAGCATCGCATGCCCGGTGCGGTCCGCCGCGGCGCAGGTGCGCTGCGCGATGCCCTTGCCGAAGTGCGTCGTCATGCCGCCGAATGGACGCTGGTAGATGCGGCCGGCTTCGGTGCGCGAGAACGGCACGCCGTAATGCTCCAGCTCGATCACCGCCGCGGGCGCCTCCTTGCACATCAGCTCGATCGCGTCCTGGTCGCCGAGCCAATCCGAGCCCTTGACCGTGTCGTACATGTGCCAGCGCCAGTCGTCCTCGCCCATGTTGCCCAGGGCGGCGCTGATTCCGCCCTGTGCAGCCACCGTGTGGCTGCGCGTCGGAAAGAGCTTGGTGATGCAGGCGGTCGACAAACCGCTTTCGGCAAGGCCGAGCGTGGCGCGCAGGCCCGCGCCTCCGGCCCCGACGACGATGACGTCGTAGGTGTGATCGATGAACTCGTAGGCACTCATGGCGCGACCCCGAAGGCCACCTTGAGGACGGCAAACACGCCCGCCGCCCCGATCAGCGTATGCGCGAACATCACGCTGACGAGCGTCACGGTCCTGGCGCCGGCGCCGTGAACATAGTCCTCCACCACCACGCGTACACCCAGCTGCGAGTGCCACGCGCAAGTCAGCACAAAGAGAATGAGGAGCAGCGCCGTCCAGCTCTGACCCATCCAGGCCACCACGGTCGCATGATCGAACGAGGGCAGCGACAGCAGCGACACCACGAACCAGATCGACAACGGCACCAGCGCGACCGAGGTGAGGCGCTGCATCCACCAGTGATGCACGCCCTGCTTCGCCGAGCCGGCGCCCAGCACCCTGCCTAACGGGCTGCGCAGGCTCATGGGGCGCGCGCTCCGGCGAGCCACGCGCAGTAACCGACCAGCAGCACGAGGGCGATGCTGACCCCGACCACCAGCCACGCGCTCCTTTGCGCCTGCGCGCGCTCCATTCCCCTGCCGGTGTCCCAGACGAGGTGACGGATGCCGGCGCTGAGGTGGTAGCAGAACGCGATGATGAGAGCCGCATACACCAGCTTCGTGACCGGCAGCGACAGCAGCCTTGCGGCGCGCGCGTGAGCGTGTGCCCCACCCGCCACCGCCATGAGCCAGTACACCAGCAGCAGCAGCCCGACCGACAGTCCAACTGCGGTGAGGCGATTCAGGATGGAAGTCGTCAGGGTGTACTTGAACTTGTACACCGACAGGTGAGGCGACAGGGGCCGCGGCGGCATAGACTAAAAATCGATGCAGCGGCCGTCAGTGGAAGCCGGAAGATCAGCGGGCGGGATGAAAAAAGGTGCGCCTGGGTTCTTGCGATGCGGCGTCGGCATACCCATTAAGTCTGACAGAATTCGCAGACGGCAGCCATGTAAAAGTTAAGGAAAAACAAGGGTCAACTTCATGTCCACCGAATGGAATTCACTGTCGCTCGACTCGCTCGGCGTGCTGCGCGCGCGCGGCGCGGACGTGGTGTCGTTCCTGCAGGGACAGCTGTCGAACGATGTTGCGCTGTTGGGGCCCGAGCGCTCGCTGCTCGCCGGTTATCACAACCCGCAGGGCCGCGTGATCGCACTGCTGCGGCTGGTGCAACTGGCGCCGGATGATCTGCTCGCAATCCTGCCGCGCGAGCTGATCGCCGCCGTGGTGCAGCGTCTGGGCAAATTCGTACTGCGCGCGAAGGTGAAGCTGGCGGACGACTCGGCTGCGTGGACTGTCACCGGGCTCATGGGTTGCGCGCCGCCACCGGGGGCGGCGGCGTCCGCACCGGCATCGGCGGGCGGCGTGCCGTCGTTCGCGGACGCGTTACCCGCGACCGTGAATGGCGTGACGCGGATCGATGCGTCGCTCGCGCTGCGCGTGGCGGAGGAGCCGGGGCGCTGGCTGCTCGTCAGCCCGCTCGCGCAGCCGCCGCCGGTGTCCGGCTGCAGCCCCGTCGGGGCGGAGGTGTGGCAGCGCCTGGCGATCGCGGCGGGCGAGCCGCAGGTGTACGCGGCCACCTCCGAGGCGTTCGTTGCGCAGATGCTCAATCTCGATGCACTCGGGGCGATTGCGTTCGACAAGGGTTGCTACACCGGACAGGAGATCATTGCGCGCGCGCACTATCGCGGTAAGGTAAAGCGGCGGTTACAGCGCTTTCGAACACCGGTTCCGGCCCAGCTCAAACCCGGAGATGACGGTGAGCTTGGCGACGGCCGTTCATTTAAGGTGGTGGATGCGGCGCAGCGGACGGACGGCCTGTGCGAGTTCCTGGCGGTGACGACGCTGGGGCATGTCGATGCGGATCCGGCCGGGGGGCGGGCGCCGGCCGCAGGAGCGCCGCTCAGCGCGGAGTGGCTCGCACTGCCCTACGTTCTGCCGGATTAGCCAGTTTCCGGTCGCATGTGCGGGAACAGAACGACGTCGCGGATCGAGGGCGAGTCGGTGAAGAACATGACGAGCCGGTCGATGCCGACCCCGAGTCCTGCGGCCGGCGGCATGCCGTACTCGAGCGCGCGTATGTAGTCGGCGTCGTAGAACATCGCTTCCTCATCGCCCTGGTCCTTGCGGGCGGCCTGGGCGCGGAAGCGCGTCGCCTGCTCCTCGGGATCGTTGAGTTCGGAGAAGCCGTTGGCGATCTCGCGCCCGGCGAGGAAGAACTCGAACCGATCGGCGATGAATGGATCGGCATCGTTCGGCCGCGACAGCGGTGACACCTCCGCCGGGTAGGCGTACACGAAGGTCGGATCGAGCAGCGCGCCCTCGACGGTTTTCTCGAACAGGGCCATCTGCAGCTTGCCGGCGCCGTCTTCGCGCTCGACCTTGACGCCGAGCTGCTCGCAGCGCTTGCGCAGGTAGGTGAGGTCGCGCAGCGACAGCGGATCGATCCCGGGGCCGTGGTCGATGAGGGCCTGCTCCAGGGTGAAGCGCTTGAACGGCCCGGCGAGATCGTAGGCGCGCCCCTGGTAGGTGATCTGCTGCGAGCCGTGCAGCGCCGCGGCCAGTCCGCGGGTCGCCTTCTCGATCCAGTCCATCAGGTCACGGAAGTCGGCGTACGCGAGATACAGCTCGAGCATCGTGAATTCGGGGTTGTGCTGCGTCGACAGCCCCTCATTGCGGAAGTTGCGGTTGATCTCGTACACGCGCTCGAGCCCGCCGACGATCAGGCGCTTCAGGTACAACTCCGGAGCGACGCGCAGGTACATGTCGAGATTGAGCGCATTGTGATGCGTGCGGAAGGGGCGCGCGCTGGCGCCGCCCGGGATCGGCTGCATCATCGGCGTCTCGACCTCGAGAAAATCGAGCGCATCGAGAAAGTCGCGCAGGTAGCGCACGATGCGGGTGCGGGTGCGGAATACGTTGCGGCTCGCCTCGCTCACGATCAGGTCGACGTAGCGCCGCCGGTAGCGCGTCTCGGTGTCGGCGAGCCCGTGCCACTTGTCCGGCAGCGGCCGCAGCGACTTCACCAGCAGCCGCAGGGCTTCCACGCGCACCGACAGCTCGCCTTTCTTGGTGCGGAACAGCACGCCGCTCGCGCCCACGAGGTCGCCGATGTCCCAGCCCTTGAAGTCCTCGTAGGCGGCGCCGAGCGCCTCCTGTTGCAGGTACAGCTGAATCTGCCCGGTGCGGTCGGCGATTTTTCCGAAGCTCGCCTTGCCCATGACGCGCTTGATCATCAGCCGTCCGCCGACTTTCACGCGCGTCGGATTGGCATCCAGCCACTCGCCGCTGCGCTCGCCGAATGAGTCGTGCAGCTGCCCGGCGAGCGCGTCACGGCGAAAGTCGTTCGGAAATGCAGGTCCGTGCTCGCGCAGCGCCGCGAGCTTCGTGCGCCGCTCGGCGATCAGCTTGTTCTCATCGAGCCCGGGGCCTGCGGCGTCATTGTCCTGCGCGTCTGTCATGTCCTATACGCCCGCCTTGAGCGAGGCCTCCATGAACTGGTCGAGATCCCCGTCCAGCACCGCCGCCGTGTTACCCACTTCCACCCCGGTACGCAGGTCCTTGATGCGCGACTGGTCGAGCACGTACGAGCGGATCTGGTTGCCCCAGCTCACGTCCGACTTGGAATCCTCGAGCACCCTGGCGGCGGCGTTGCGCTTGTTGACCTCCAGCTCATAGAGCTTCGCCTTGAGCATCTTCATGGCGGTGGAGCGGTTCTTGTGCTGGCTGCGCTCGTTCTGGCAGGCGGCCACGATGCCGGTGGGCATATGGGTAATGCGCACCGCCGACTCGGTCTTGTTGACGTGCTGTCCGCCGGCTCCGGAGGAGCGGTAGACGTCCACCTTCAGGTCCGCGGGATTGATCTCGATTTCGATGTCGTCATCGATCTCGGGCGAGACGAACACGGATGCGAACGAGGTGTGGCGGCGGTTGCCGGAATCGAATGGCGACTTGCGCACCAGGCGATGCACGCCGGTCTCGGTGCGCAGCCAGCCATAGGCGTATTCGCCCCGCACTTCCACGGTGGCGCTTTTGATGCCGGCCACTTCCCCGGGACTCGAATCGATCACCTCGCAGGTGAAGCCGCGTGCGGCGCCCCAGCGCAGGTACATACGCAGCAGCATCTGCGCCCAGTCCTGCGCCTCGGTGCCGCCGGCACCCGCCTGGATGTCGAGAAACGCGTTGTGCGAGTCCATCTCGCCGCGGAACATGCGTTTCAGCTCCAGGTGCCGCACCTCGGCCTCGAGACGCTGCGCGTCGCGCTCGATGTCGCGCGCGGCGCTCTCATCGCCCTCGGCCTCGGCCAGTTCGAGGAGCTCGGCGGCCTCGCCGATGCCCTTGGTGGCGCGGTCGATCTCGCCCACGTCGCTCGTCAGGCGAGCGCGTTCGCGCCCGAGCTCCTGCGCGCGCGCGGGGTTCGACCAGACGGCGGGATCCTCCAGCTCGCGCGCTACTTCCTCGAGCCGCTCCTGCTTGCGGTCGTACTCAAAGAAACCCCCGTAACGAGGTAGTACGTTCACCCAGATCCTTGAGTTGGCGCTTGAGTTGATTGACTTCCATAGATGTGTCGCATGCTAACACCGCGGCGCGGATCTTAGGTAGCGGCGGGCAGCACGTGATCGACGAGCAGCTGCAGGCGCCGCTCGCCCTGATACTCATTCACTTCCAGCCGGTACACCAGCTGTGCCAGGCCCGACGGCGGCACGAACTGCGCACCCTCCTCGAGGTGGTTGAAGGCAATCGCATCGAAGGCGCGTCCGCTGCGCGGCACCTCCACCCACATCTTCACGTGCCGCTCGCCAATGAGGCGCGCGCTGCGGATGCTGAACAGGCCGTCGAAACACGGTTCGGGGAATGCCTGGCCCCACGGGCCGCCGGCCCGCAGGGCCTGGGCGGTATCGAGCGCAATCTCCGCCGGCGCGAGCTCACCGTCGGTTTCGATGGTGTCGGCGGCGGGAGCGCCCGCCGTCCAGCGGGCAACTTCCTCGTCGAACGCGCGTGCAAAACGATCGAGCTTCGCACGCTCGAGGGTCAGTCCCGCGGCCATGGCGTGACCGCCGAAGCGCTCGATGAGATCGGGGTGACGCGTCGCGATCGAGTCGAGCACGTCGCGGATGTGGATCCCCGCGACTGAGCGGGCCGAGCCGCGCAGGCTCGCCTCATCTGCGATCGCGAAGGCGATCACCGGGCGCCGCACGCGATCCTTCACCCGGCTCGCGACCAACCCGACCACGCCCTGGTGCCAGCTCTCATCGAACAGGCACACACCGCTGCGCTGCGGCGCCCCGGGGCCGGGATCGGCCAGGCAGCGCACCGCGCCGAGTGCCACCTGCTGCATGCGCGCCTCGATCGAGCGCCGCTCCTGGTTGAGCTCATCGAGACGCGCCGCGAGAGGCTCGGCGGTGGCGAGGTCATCGGCGAGCAGGCACTGGATGCCGATGGTCATGTCGTCGATCCGGCCGGCGGCGTTCAGGCGCGGCGCCACGCCAAAGGCGAGATCGGCGGCGGTGAGATCGTGCGCCGGGCGGCCGGCAATGCTCAGCAGCGCACGGATGCCGGCCACGCAGCGTCCGGCGCGAATGCGCTTCAGCCCCTGCGCGACCAGTATGCGGTTATTGGCATCGAGCGGCACCACGTCGGCGACCGTGCCGAGCGCCACCAGGTCCAGCAGGTCCGCCGCGCCGGGGGTCGCGGGGCCCGCAAGCCCGGCCTCATCGAGCCGGCGCCTGACTGCCGCCATCACGTAGAACGCGACCCCGACCCCGGCCAGCGAGCGGCTGCCGAAGCGGCTTCCGCCGAGGTTGGGGTTGACGATCACGTTGGCGTCGGGCAACAGCGCGCCCGGCAGATGATGATCGGTGATCAGCACCTCGATCCCGAGCGAGCGCGCGGCGGCGACACCGGCGTTGCTCGAGATGCCGTTGTCGACCGTGACGATGAGCGTCGGCGCGCGCGCCTCGGCCAGCGACACGATCCCGGGGGTGAGCCCATAGCCGAACTGAAATCGGTTCGGCACCAGAAAGTCCACCGCCGCGAACCCGAAGCTCCTCAGGGCGCGCACCATCAGTGCGCTGCTGGTCGCGCCATCGGCATCGAAATCCCCGATGATCAGCACACGCCCGGCCGTGCGGTGCTGCAGCAGCAGCTCCACCGCCGCCGGGATGCCTTCGAGCGTGCCGACCGGCAGCAGCCGCCCGAGCGAGTTGTCCAGATCCGCCGCCGAATGTACCCCACGCGCCGCGTACACGCGGCCGAGCACCGGATGCAGATCCCCGCCGAGCGACGCGCCTTGCGCGGCTAGCGCGCGGCGCACGACCCGCAGCCTCACGCGAAGCTCCGCAAGCCCGCGCGCGGGCGCCGCCAGAGCCGCAGATGGCTGCGGCGGCGCAGCGTGACACGCGTGTCGTTGGCGATCAGCGTCACACCCGAGACCTCGCCGCGGCGCAGCGCCTTGAGCGCCGGCGACACGAAGCGCTCATCGAGGCGCGCCAGCGCCTGGGCGAGTGAGTTGTGGCTGTCAGTCTGCAGGACCAACACCACCCCGCAGGCGTGCTCATCTGCGAGAACCTCCTCCAGCCGCTGCGGAAGAGCGCGGCACACGTCCGCCTGAAGATGCCACAGACCGCTCAAGTAAGGGTCCGCGCCAAAGGCGCGCGGCGTTGCACGCCCCGCGCGGCGCTCGGGCTGTACCGCCCGCCCCTCGGCACCCCACGGCCACAGCGTCGTGACCGGCGGCTCGCCGCGGCGCACGCGCGCCTCGTTCAGCGCCTGGCCGTGCAGCCACATTTCGATCTCAGCCACCAGGCGCCGCAGCGGCGCGGCGGCCGCGCCCCGAGGCAAGGCCTCGGCGACGTCGTTTCCCGCGCAGCGGGCGGGCTCGATGGTGGCGACGGGAGCAATGCCGGCAGTCCTGAGGAGAAAATCACCGGACGACAAGGGCGTGAGCGAGCAGCCGGAGACGGCAAAGGTGTCCTGAAAGGCGGCGGCGAGCGCTGCGAGCTCCGCGCGCGGCAGGCGCAGGACGCCGCGATGATCCAGATACAGGCGCGCAGCGCCCGCGGTCAGCTGCAGCGGGGTGGCGATCCACAGCGTGCTGCCCGCGCCCGCGGGTGGTCCGCCCGGCGCCACGTCCGCAGCGGCGGCGGCGATGCAGGCGGGGGCTGCGCCGGCCAGATCCTCGCGGCCGACCGCGCGCGCGAGCCACTCGCGCCAACCGTCCTGCAGCGCCGCGCGCTCACCGAAACGGCCCGCACTTTCGATTCCGGGAACGGCCCCCGTCGCGGCACCGCCTGTGACGGGCGTGCCATGTGCGCCGTCCGGCAAGTAGAGGTCGGCGATCACGATGACGATCTCGCGCACCGGCGGTATGGTACAGGTGAATGAAGTTCACGCTCGAGCCGGGCACCGGCGCCAACCTGATCCGGGGCTACTCGGCTACCGAAATCCGCATCGGCGAACACAGCGTGCAGCGCAGCTGCATCGTTACGGCGGACCGCCTGATCACCGATTGGGAGCCCGAGAGCTTCGCCGACCTGGCGCCCGCTCACCTGGAAGCGATTCTCGCGCTCACACCGGAGGTGGTGCTGCTCGGCACCGGCGCGACGCAGCGCTTTGCATCGCCTGCGGTGCGCGCGGTGCTGGCGCAGCGCGGCGTGGGGCTCGAGGCCATGCCGCTGGGTGCGGCATGCCGCACATTCAACGTTCTGGTTCAGGAGGAGCGGCGGGTCGCCGCGGCGCTGTTTCTGCGCTAGCGCTCTGAGGCGCGAGGATGATCGGCAGAAGACACAGGGGGAGGTCAACCAACCAAACAATCATTCGAAGCTGACAGACTCGAACAATTGCACTGTTCTTCTTGTTTCGGACGTTATTGCTCTTGTCGCGACTCCCTCCTCCCTGTGTCTTCTGCCGGTTACCCTCCCCTTTGGCTGTCGTCGTTAAGAGACAGGTGGCGCATGTTAAACGTGTCGCAGAAGCCCGTGCAAGCCCTTTGAGGGATAAAGATTTTCGTGCCAGCCGCCGCGCCGCCGCTGCGTCGCGACGCGGCGCGGAGGCCTTGTTTTGCCGGGCTTTTCTGCTGCGCCGGCTGGATCAAATTACTGAATCAGCTCTTATTAGTAATTTTAATCAACAAGTTACAATCCATATGTCATGTGAGTCCTACGTAAAGAGCGCCTACCGAACTGTTTGACCGGGGCCATCGGGCGCCGGCGCAATGAGCTCGCCTCGCCAGATACCTCCGGCGCTCCAGGCCCGCCAGGCAAAGCGCAGCCAACGCGCGAGCGCAATCGCGATCCACAACGCCCAGGCGAACATGATGGTGCGGTAGATCCACAGCGGCAGGCTGTATACCACCGGATGCGGCAGCGTCGAAGCGGCACGGTCGACGAACCAGGTGAACGTATTGCCACCGGAGCCCGGCCCTGTCACACCCATGTCGGGCGAGGCCAGGAGGCCATAGCGCACGCCTGAGAAGACGAGGCTCGTCACGGCGAGCACCGTGAGCGCCGCGAGCGCGCACTGCAGGAGGTTGAACTGCCAGCGCTTGAGATCGTAGGCGCCGCGCCACTGCTCTCGCCAGCGCATCGCGAAGAGCCATGCGGCCACCGTGACGAGCACGGTCCAGGACAGCGTCGAGAGCCCCAGGCCGAGCACGAGCCACTCCGAGGTGCGCAGCGGCGACTGCGGCCAACGACCCAGTAACGTCGCTACCACGAGAAACACCAGCAGCTCACCCCAGTACAGAAATGCCGGTCCTACGCCGCGGCCGATCGCCACCAGAGGCCAGCGGTCGGCAGGCAAGGCGAGGCTCGTCGTGACGTTGCTCGACGGTGCGCGCAGATCTACGGTGTCAGGATGCGAGGCCAGCGACGCACCCTCCTTGGAACGCCATGCAATGTGGACGGTGTGCTGGCCGGGCAAGAGGGATAAGGACAACTCACCCCCATCGGGTCGAATCTGTACCGGCATGCCGTCGAGCGCCACTCGCGTCACACTGCCTTCCCTGGGGAGTTGGATCGCGTGCCGGCCGCCCTGCGTGCTGCGATAGTGCAGCTCGAGTTCGTGATCCGATGAGTGACGTCCGATGCCGGCACTCTGGTGCACCGCGTCGATGGCCAGCGTACGCCCCGGCACGGCGAGCGGACGTGTCACCGCGAGTTCCAGTTGCTCGCCGACGCGCGGGCGATATTCGAACACCCACGCAGCGGTGGTCAGATCATCCGGCAGCACCGCCGGTAGGCCGCTGAAATCCACACGCCACTGCGGGCTGATGAGGAACCGCCAGATCTCGGCCCGGGCAGGCGTCGCCGTGAGCCGCAGCGCCAGCCGATCGCTGCGCGCAAGGCTCGAGCTCCACTCGCGCTCGGCCTGGCCCGCCGCCAGTCCAACGAGCGCGACACCGTCGCGTCGGACGTCAAGACCCTCAGTCAGCACCGATTCTCCCGAAACGAGCGGCACCGCCACCGTAAACGCGGCCGATTCCGGGGCCACGCGCTGAACGGTCGTCGTCACCGACCAGTCGAGATCCAGGCGGAAATCTCGAACGACCCGCACGAACACCGGAAAAGCCTCGCCGGCTGCGGAACTCAGGGTCGTCGCGGGCGACCCGGCGTGCGGCTGGCGGGTGAGATCCAGGGCGCCGGAGACCAGCCGTCCGGCATTCACGCCCGCAGCATCCCAGCCCACCGCATCGACCGAGATCGTGCGCGGCGCCAGCGGAAAGGCCAGGTGTACGCTATCGCCCACGACGCGCCCCTCAATGCGGATCGTGCGTGCCCCGCTCTTAAGCGGCACCCACAGCGCATCGTCGGGCTCACGCGCTACCGCGAGACTCGACGCACCGTCGACGGCCACCGAATCGATTTGCCAACGATCCCCTGCGGACGGTACGGCCACTGCCAGGGGCGCCAACGCGCTCGCTTTCAGGTCGATCTGCATCCGATCCCCGTTGACGTGGATTTGCGCCTGCATGATCTCGGCACAGGTTGGAGCGCAGTGCGGCGCCGCGATGAGACGATCGCGCAGCTCGTTGAGCAGTGCCGGATCGGGCGTGGACTGGGCTCGCACGCCGTGAGGGGCCGCGGCGACGCACGCGAGCAGCATGGCGCCCACTGCGCCGCCGGGCCTCGGGAATCCAGGTAATCGCAGACGCATGCCGAAGCTGGTGCGCGCGAGCCGGATGAAGAACCACGCCAGCAGTGCCACACCCGCGATGCGCCACAGGGCCACCGCGAGCGGACCGAGCACGATGAAGCGCACCGTTTGATCGGGGTCAACCGGACCCGACCACCCGAACGGATGCGCTCCGTAGTTCCACGCGGGTATCCCCGGGCCCGCCTGTACGAGCGTCCCGGCCGCGTAGCGGGCGACCATCCTCTCCGCGGGCGTGTTTGCTCTGCCGGTCACCACGACCGATGGCGCGGCGGTCGCCATCTGAACTTCCGGCACCTTCTCTTCGATCCGCGCCTCGGGTTGCGGTGGCGGCGCGGCTTCGATCCTCGCCAGGTCCCCGCGCATCATGGGGTGAACCGCCGTCGGTTGCCCTTGGTATGCGGTGACTTCCAGCTGTGGATAGATCGCGCGGCGTACCTCGCTCCAGGCAAACGGCACCAGGGCGAGAGCGAGTACCGCGAAACTCACCGTCCGGTACGCACTCGCCACGCGCGCCAGTCGCCCCTCCGGAGCGGCGCGCGCCAGGGCGATGGCCGCGAGCAGATTGCCCCAGACCCAGATCAACTCGGGAGCAGCCTGGTAGGTCAGAAGGAGCCCGAGCCCGCCGATCGTGGCGATGAAGGGCCCCGCAACCCAGTACGAGAACACGACGATCACCAGCACGCCGAAGAGATTCCACAAGCCCCAACGGTCGAGCCATGCGGTCGGCGATGTATCGGCCCCCAGGACGGCAATCAGACGATGGCCCGGCGGCAGATGGAGCTCGCCTGACGCCCCCTCGAAGCTGTTCGTCCAGCCGGTTGCGGGCAGTGCCCCGTACGGGTGCGCGCTGCGCGCCAGTACGCTGAGCTGCACGGAGGGACTACGCAACTCAACGCCCGTTTCTGCCTGGGATGCAGAGCTCGTCACGAGCAACGACTCAGTGCCAATGCGCGCGCTGGCGAGACGGTAGGGCTCACGCATCGCCAGGCGCCAGTCGCGTCGCAATGTTCCGCTCACTTCGTCCACTGCGGTGAACCCCCCGTGATCGAAGTCGAGCCACAATCGACGCCTCAGGCGCAGGCGATTCTGGTCCGAGTTGGCGAGACCGCGACTGCGTTCGACGATCCTGAGCTCCGAACCCGGCGCCATCCGGAATGCGGGATACCCGCGCCAGTCCTCCGGCACATTCGCCTGCCCCGGATCGATGCCCGCGACGCCCTCGGCCGCGGCGACACGCAGCCGATCGTTTGCTGCAAAACTCCATACTTCATCGCGCGCCGGGCCGGGGTCCTTGGACAACGACAGTGTCGCGGAAGGCTGAGCCTGCCGCGCCTTGAGTACGAGCTCAAAGCGACCGGCCCGCACCTGGACACGCAGTTGGCCGTCGGGCTCGAGTCGTGCGGGCAGCCCGCCCTCGAGCGAGACCGGGATGAAGCCGGCCGGGAGCACGCGCGCCAGTTGCTCCTCGCGCGCGTCCCCGGCCGCGCGCAGCCGCAGACGCGTCACGAGACGCAGGGGAATGTCATCCTCGACCAGACGATAGACCTGCACATCGAGCCGGCGCGGTTCTGCGGCCGTGCCCTGGCGCCCGAGTGCGAGCCGGCCCCCCGGTCGCTCCGGCTGCAGCACACCTCGCCCATCAACGAGGAGATCGAGCAGCGCCGTCTGGGTGGGAATCGCCAGGGTCTCGGGCCGCGCCTCCCAGGCGAATCTGCCGCTCAGCAGGTGAGAGCCAGCCGTCAGACGCACATAGGGCAGGTCGCTCCGGGCCACGATTGCTGCCGGAGCACCGTCGACCGATACCGCCTGCGGCCAGCGCTCGAGATCGCCCGGCAGAGCGACCCAGCTCTCGGTGTAGACCTGCCAGCGTTGGCTGAAGGTTCCGCCATGTGCGTCGAGGTTGAGCAGCAGACGCTCGGGCCAGACGCACCGGTATGAACCGGCGTCGGCGGTATTCGAGCCTGCGAGGAATGGGCAACGATGGAATTCCTTGCCCTTGAGGACCCAAGCCTGCCAGTCCTCGAGCGCGCGAGGAACCAGCGTCTGCGCGTCCGCCGGCCCTCGAGCGGTCGCAGCGGCCGAGAGTAGAACCAGGGCCGCGGCCGCAAATCGGCTCATGTGTACACCCCCGTTATTATTAAACGGGAGTGTAACTCCGTCGGGGTTCGCCGCTGCTCTAGGCCGTGCCACCCAGCAACGGCACGAAGGCCACGGCTCCGAGTGACTCGCGCTGCATGCCCTGCTCGCGGCGCGTGAACCGCACCAGTTCCTGCTCTCCTTCGGGACCGATGGGAACCAGGAGCCGCCCGCCGACGCGCAGCTGCCTGACGAGTGCCTCGGGCACCGTGAGCGGCGCGGCCGCCACCAGGATGCCATCGAAGGGTGCGTGCGCTTTCCAGCCGAGCGTGCCGTCGCCGTGACGAAAGCGCACGTTCCTGATCCCGAGTTCCTTCAGGCGCTCGCGCGCGCGCGCCAGCAGCGGTTCGATGCGCTCGATGGTGTACAGGCGCGTCACGAGCGGCGCGAGCACCGCAGTCTGGTAACCGCACCCCGTGCCCACCTCGAGGATGTTCTCGGCCGCGCCCGCCTCGAGCAGCGCTTCGGTCATGCGCGCCACGATGTAGGGCTGTGAGATGGTCTGGCCGTAACTGATCGGCAGCGCCGTGTCCTCGTAGGCGCGGCTGCCGAGCGCTTCATCGACGAAAATATGACGCGGTACATTGCGAATGCGCTCGAGCACGGCGAGATTCGCAATGCCCTGTTCGCGCAAACGCTGCACCAGCCGATCGCGGGTGCGCGCGGAAGTCATCCCGATGCCCGACAGGCGCAGATCAGTCATTGATGCCTTCCAGCCAGGTCCCGACTGCGGACAGTGCCGCGTGACGGGTGAGGTCGACCTGCAAGGGAGTCACCGAGACGTATCCCTGGGCAACGGTGTCGAAGTCGGTACCCGGACCCGCGTCCTGCTCCGCTCCGGCGGGACCGATCCAGTACACCGGACGCCCGCGCGGGTCCTGCGCGCGCATGACCGGCTCGGAACGGTGGCGATAGCCGAGCCGGCTGGCGCGGAACCCTCGCAGCTGGGCGAACGGCACGTCGGGCACGTTGACGTTGAGAATGAGCGCGGACTGCAGCGGCCTCCTCAGCAGCTGCGCCACCAGCCGCCGCGCGACCTCGGCGCCGGTTTCGAAGTGGCCGCCCCCGCTGGTGCCGGTGCATAGCGAAACCGCAATGGTCGGCAGGCCGAGGAAGCGGCCCTCGACCGCCGCCGCCACCGTGCCCGAGTACAGCACGTCGTCGCCCAGGTTCGCGCCGTCGTTCACCCCCGAGACCACCATGTCGTGTTCGAAGTCGAACAGGCCGGAGATCGCCAGGTGCACGCAGTCGGTCGGCGTACCCGGAACGAAGTACACCCCCGGTTCGGACTCGAACACGCGCAGTGGCACGTCGAGAGTGAGTGAGTTGCTCGCGCCGCTCTTGTTGCGGTCAGGCGCGACCACCGTCACCTCGGCGAGCGTCGCGAGGGCCTCACGCAGGCGGCGGATGCCCTCGGCACGAAAGCCGTCATCGTTGCTGACCAGGATCTTCACTAGAGGGGGGATCGAGCCGCCGAAAGTCCGCGTGACTATACTGTAAGAAAGACGTACGGCGGAGGTAGCGTGGCTTCCCCAGGCGATGAGAACCCGGACGACGAGTCGGACGAGGCGCGTCTGTTCCGGGAGGCCGTGCGCGGTGTCCGGCCGCTGGGGTCTCGTGCCCCGGTGCCAGGTCCGCCGAAGGTCCGGCCGCGCGCGCGGTTCACGCGCGCCGACCGCGCCGCCGTGCTGCAGGAGAGCCTCGTTGGGGAAAGCGCCGACCCGGCGCTGGCAGGCGGTGAGGAGCTGATCTTTCATCGCCCGCAGGTGCAGCTCGGGGTGCTGCGCAGGCTGCGCCGCGGCGAGTATCGCGTGCAGCGCGAGATCGACCTGCACGGCCTCACGGTCACCGAAGCGAAGCACGCCTTGCGGCAGTTTCTTATCGAGGCGCTCGAGCATGAGGTGCGCTGCGTGCGCATCATCCACGGCAAAGGTCTGCGCTCCGGTCATCGCGGGCCGGTGCTCAAGGCCGCCGTCAATGCAGTTCTGCGTCGTACCGGTGCGGTGCTCGCCTATGTTTCCGCCCGGCCGGTGGACGGTGGAACCGGCGCGGTATACGTTCTGTTGTCCTAGTCCGGCGGCGCCTCGATCAGTTCGCGCAGCACCGCGGTCGCAAAGCCCCCGCGCACCAGGCGAAACTTGAGCACCGCCGCCTGCGCTTCGGGCTCGCACACAAGCTCGCGCACCACGAGCCGCAGGCTGCGCCGCTCCTGGGCCATGCCGGCGGCCACGCACACTCCACTCTCCTGCGGAAACCGGGCGGCGAGGCGCAACTCGAGCTCCAGCACCCGCGCGCGCGTGGCGGGCGTCCCCTCGCCCCACAAAGGCCCGGTGGGGTGAATCTCCAGCCGCTGGCAGCGGCCGCCGAGCGTGTCATCGGCGTCGTCCACCGGGAAGACGCTGCCGCGACCGTCGAGGTTGGCGAGGTCGCCTGCCTCGAGATGCTCCCAGCTGCCCTCGGCCACGCGCGCCGCAAGCACGGCATTGAACAGCGCGCTGCGCGCAGCCGAAAGAACAAAGCCCCGCTCCTGCGGCGCGAGGCGGCGCAGGTCCTCGCCGGCGCGGGACAGATTCGCGCCATCGCGACCGAAGCGCTGCGGGCCGAAGTAATTCGGTACGCCGCGCCGGGCGATGTCCGCAAGGCGCGGGGCGAGGCCCTCGGCGAGCCGCGCGCCGTCACCCTGCGTGGCGCCGAGGCGCACCACGAATCGATTGCCGGCCAGCGCGCCGCGCGGGAGCTTGCGCGTGTGCGGGTGCGCTTCGAGCACCTCGAATTCCGCATTGCGGACCGCGGACCAGCTGATGGGGGCGCGCGGGTGCGGCACCGAGAACCACTGGATGGCGATGGCGCGGCGATCCTTCAGTCCGGCGTAACCGACCTCGCCCGGCCGGCAACCCGCGATCCTCGCCAGCTCGCGCGCCACCCACTGAGTGTTGGCGTTGCGCTTGCGCACCCGCAGCAGCAGGTGCTGACCGCAGCCGGCGGGCGCGAAGCCCAGATCCTCCTCGACCACGAAGTCCTCGGGCGTGGCGCGCAACAGCACCGTCGCCAGCGGCGCGCCGTGCGCGCACGGCGGCGTGAGCGCGGCCTCGCGCGCGGTGAGTTCGCGGCCCTGCACGCACGAGAGTGTGCCGTGTTGCTGACTTGCTTCCAACCTGACCCGGGGCTACGCTGCGCCGCGCTTTCAACAGGGGGAGATTCCGATGCGTAGACTCTTGTACCTGCTGGTTGTCGCCGGCGCGGCCTCGCTGTGGTCCGCGGGCGCCGTGGCGCAAACGAAAGTCACCGGGACCCATGTCTGCAGCAAGCCCGATCCCCAGCATATGGTGCCCGTCGGCGATCGCGCCGACCACAACTTTGCCGTGGAGCAGTTGAAGTGCAACCACACCAAACCGATGGAGATCGGGGGAGATAAGGCCAAGGACGGGGTGGCGACGGATGCCGCCGAAGTCAACGGTAACAAGTCGCGATTCCACGGCGTGTACGTCATGACCATGCAGAGCGGCGACAAGGCCTTCCTGCCGTACCAGGGCAACGGCACGAGCAAGGACGGCAAGCCAGTTGACTCGAAGGGCACCTTCAGCTTTGCGAGCGGCACCGGCAAGCTCAAAGGAATCAAGGGCAAGGGCACCTTCAAGTGCACGCCATCCGGCGACGGTTGGAGCTGTGACACTGAGGGTGAATACGAGCTACCGAAATAGCGTGACGGCGCGGGGTTAGTCGCCGCTCAGCAGCACGACGGCCTGCGCGGCGATGCCCTCCGCGCGTCCGAGGAATCCCAGGCCCTCGGTGGTGGTCGCCTTGATGTTGACGCGCTCCACGCCGACTTCCAGCAGCTGGGCGATCTGTCGTCGCATGGCCTCGCGATAGGGGGCGACCTTCGGCGCCTGTGCGAGCACCGTGAGGTCCACGTTGGCCACGGCGAGGCGCCGTGCGCGCAACAGCGCGAGCACGCTCGCGACGAAGCGAGCGCTGTCGGCGCCTTTCCACTGCGGGTCGGAGTCACTGAAATGATGCCCGATATCGCCCAGGCCCGCAGCGCCCAGCAGCGCATCGCACAGCGCATGCAGCACGACGTCCCCGTCCGAATGCGCCACCACGCCGTGCGTGTGCGGGATGCGCACTCCGCCGAGCATGATGAAATCGCCGGGCCCGAAGGCATGCACATCGATTCCCGAGCCGATTCTCATGAGCTGCCCCCGCGCGCCTGGCTGCGCCGCGCCGCCAGCACCGCCGCGGCCAGCACCAGATCCTCACCGGTGGTGATCTTGAGATTCGTCGCCGCCCCTTCGATGAGCGCCGGGTGCTCGCCCGTCCATTCGAGCGCCTGCGCTTCGTCGCTGGGAAAGCGGCCGGCCGCGTGCGCCTGATCGAGCGCCGCGCACAATCGCCCGTAGCGGAACATCTGCGGGGTCAGCGCCCGCCATAGACCGGACCGGTCCACCGTCTCGCCGCCCTGGGCGCGCTTCAGAGTATCCGCCACTGGAATCGCGAGCAGCCCTCCGACCGGGTGCGTGCCGAGCCGCCCGAGCAGGCGCTCGAGGTCGTGCGCATCGAGGCACGGCCGCGCGGCGTCATGCACCAGCACCCAGTCATCGGGCCCGGCCCGCCCGTCGAGCGCCGCGAGCGCAAGGCGCACCGACTGGCTGCGCTGCGCACCGCCGCCGACCGCGGTGAGGGTGCTCGCGCCCGCGGCGTGCAAGCGCGCGGCCACCTGCGCCCAACCCGCATCGTCCCGCGCCAGCGCCACGACAATATGCCCACAGCGCGGATCGGCGAGAAATGGCGCGAGCGCCCATTCGATCACGGCGCGTCCCTGGAGCGGCGCGTATTGCTTCGGTCCATCCGTGCCGAAGCGGCTACCTGAGCCCGCGGCCGGCATGACGAGCCAGTAACGCATCGGCAGGATACGACCCTGGGACTTCAGCGAACCGCTGCAGTGCGGGTCGGGGAGTGATTCGTGTCGGCAGGTCGGGCGGGAACCACCTGGTAGAAGGTCTCATTGCGGGCGATCATGCCCAGATCGCTGCGGGCGCGTTCTTCGAGCGCATCCATGCCGGTCTTGAGGTCACGCACCTCGGCCGCGAGTTGCCGGTTGCGTTCGCCGAGCTGTTCGTTGTCCGCCCGCTGGGTCGCAACCGCGCGCTTCAGACGCTCGACCTCGCGAACGCCGTCCGCGGAGAACCACACCCGGTATTGCAGCAGGAGAACGGCGATAGCCAGCGCAGCGGCGAGCCACTTCATGGGCCCGACAGCGTATCAGACCGCGTGGGGCAAGTGCAGCGCTCGCACCGCGGCCACGATCTCCGCCCGGTTTGTCGTGAGGGGTGCGGGGCTGTCAGGCGGCATCATCCTCAGGTACCCTGATGTCCGAAATGACGCTTTTACCTCCTTTACCGCCAAACCTATGCCGCGCCGCGTTGCCTTCCTGATCTTCCCCCGCTTCCAGCTGCTGGACGCCGCAGGCCCGATCTCCGCGTTCGAGATCGCCGGCCGGATTCGCCCGGGAACCTACGAGCTGCGGGTGATCGCCGCAGTGCCGGGAGCGGTGGCGAGCTCCTCGGGCGCGATACTGCAGGCGAGCGCCTTAGGGCCCGCCGGGTCGATCGACACGCTCATCGTCGCCGGCGGTGAGGGCACGCGCAGCGCGCTCGGCTGTCGCAAGACCCGGCAGTTCATCCAGTCCTGCGCCCTGCGGGCGCGCCGTGTCACGAGCGTGTGCTCCGGCTCCTTCCTGCTGGCCGGCGCGGGACTCCTCGATGGACGCACGGCGACCACGCACTGGAGCTGTACCGAGGAGTTCCGGCAGCATTTCCCGCGCGTGCGCCTCGATCCGGACCGCATCTTCGTGCACGAAGGTCACGTGTGGACCTCGGCAGGCATCACCGCCGGCATCGATCTGTCGCTCGCCCTGATCGGCGAGGACCTGGGCGAGGGTGTCGCGCGACGCACCGCCCAACACCTGGTGGTCTATCACCGCCGCCCGGGCGGCCAATCGCAGTTCTCCGCGCTGCTGGAGATGGAGAGCTCGCAGGGACGCTTCGCGGCGCTGTTCGACCACCTGCGCACGCACCTCGCGGCGCCGCTGACGGTCGAGCGCCTGGCGGCGCGCGCCTGCATGAGTCCGCGGCATTTCGCGCGCGCCTTTCGCGAGGAGACCGGGATCACCCCGGCCAAGGCGGTGGAACGGCTGCGCGCGGATGCCGCGCGCGCGATGCTGGAAAGCGGCGCGCGCTCCGTGCAGGAGGTCGCGCAGCACTGTGGCTTCCACGATCCGGAGCGCATGCGGCGCGCGTTCCTGCGGCTGTTCGGCGCCCCGCCCTCGGC
>Ga0137409_10000316_pt1 | contig 52167 bp, 76 predicted proteins | sample CZODoug1_16funga_FD_122059 | JGI IMG/M metagenome (GOLD analysis project Ga0137409, IMG submission 122059) | Vadose zone soil fungal communities from Angelo Coast Range Reserve, California, USA - CZODoug1_16fungal (Hybrid Assembly) | ecosystem: Environmental > Terrestrial > Soil > Vadose zone... | reverse complement strand
GAGAGCAGCGAGAGCAGCCGCTAGGCGGGCGCTCTCTCAGGTCGTTACCGCTTGACTGGCGACGGCGTCGGGCCGCCGGGTGCTGGCGGCAGGTTGCCGGTCAGGAACGCTCGCACGGCTTCGAGCTTGTTGGCCGGGATGACGATCGGCGGCTGTCCAGTATCACTCGGCGGCACGACGATGATGCCGCCTTGGCCGGCGCCGGGCGGCAGCACGATCGGATGCGACGGCTCGACCGGGATGTAGATCGGATGCGACGGCGAGCCTGGCGAGATCGCGTCGGGCGGGATCACGATGGGGTGACCTGGTGCCGGCGCCGGAATGTAGATCGGATGCGTCGGCACGCCAGGCGCGATAGCCTCCGGCGGGATCACGATGGGGTGGCCCGGCACAGGCGGCGGCAGATAGATCGGATGCGACGGCACGCCGGGCGCGACCGCGTCGGGCGGGATCACGATCGGATGCGTGACCTCCGGCGGATAGAAGATCGGATGCGTCGGGATCGGCGGCGGGCCGCCAGGCGCGATCGGATGCGACGGAAGCGCGTCGCTATCGATCGGCAGGATGTAGGCTAGGAACCCTCTAGACATGGGAAGCCTCCCTTTGTGTTGTCGGGATGGTGTCGACAGAACACCCTATACTCCCCCGACATCTTGTTGTGAAGGAGGGAGTGATGACAATTTGTCGATGGCTGCTACTAGCGCTGATGCTGAGCGGCTGCGGCGCCAACAGCGCCCGCTTCACGCCGTTCATCGAGCCGGTCTGTGTGATGTTCTGCTTCGTTGAAGTTCATCAGCACTACGAGATCAACGGAAACAATGACGACAATGTCGAGCGTTGACGGATGGGCCTGGCCGGGCCTGGCGCGCAAGGCACACTTCTTCCGCGAGGGGCGCAGCCTGTGCGGGCGTTGGCTCTACACCGGGCCGCTCTGCCAGAACCAGGTCGAAGATGACATGGCACCGGGGCGCGAGGATTGCTGGAAATGCTTCCTCAAAAGAGAGCAAGAGAAAAAGCGAGCAAATCAAGTGGGTTGACATTGTTTATTGGAACTGGTATAATGAAGGCGTCGCCGAGAGGCGGCTTGCTCTTGTAAATCGTGGAGAATGACTATGGAGATTGCGACCCAACAACGGGCCGGCGAGCGACGCTATGCGTCGGTCAACGGCTCCTGGCCGAACGGACCTCTGCCTAAGCTCGATGGCGACGAGGCGATCACCGCCGTCAAGCTGCTCTACCGCTTCGCCATGAAGCGACCGCTGCGGCGCAAGACACCGCTGCGGATCACGTCGGGCCGGCGTCGCACGTCGATCTATCGCGGCGTCGTCAACCCCGACGAGGGCTGGCGCTGCATCGTTCACAGCGTCTCGCACCATTGCCATTGGCGCCTTCACCCTAACGAGAAGGCGCACGACAGCATGGGGCGGCATGCGTTCCTAGAGCGCGAGATGATCGACTATGTCGTCAAGTCCGGTTGGCTCGACGGCAAGCTGAAACGCGAGCCGAAGATGAAGGCGACCGCCGATCAGCTACGGCAGGATCGCTACAGTCAGGTGCTAGAGCGGATCACCGCCTGGCAACGGAAGGCCAATCGAGCGGAGACGGCGCTGCGAAAACTTGACAAGCAACGGCGTTACTACCAGAAGTTAGGCGTTGAGCATTCCTGATCTCATGATCACCCCGCGTCGAGCGATCGGCGCGGGGATTTTTATTGCGACACCATGACGGCCGGAGTAGCGTGTCGGGGTCGCGACCAGACGGGGGGTCGACAGATGGCCTACGAACGCGATCACGTAGCCGGCTCAGATCAACGTGGCGGTGTCGGCGGCGGCCAGGAGCGCGGCGGTTCCGCTGGCAAGACGCTGCTCGCGCGACGCAAGGTCAGCGGGCCGGAGACCATCGTCGGCCAGCCGGGCGAGGGCGCGGCTTTCATACCGCAGCCGACGCCGGCAGCGGCACCAGCACCAGCGCCGACGGCGCAGACGATCACCGGGCCTGACGCCGCCGCGCTGACGGCGCCGCTGGCGATGCCGCAAGCCGCGAGCGTCGACGCCGGGATCAATTCACTGTTCACGCCGACGCGCCGCCGACGGCAACGCGCGGCTCTGCATCCGGCCAACGCCTACGGCTTCGCCTGATGCCATCGACCTCCGCACCGCAGCGACGGTTCATGGCGATGTGCAGCACGCCGAAGGGCCGCGCCGCCGCCAAGGGCGACTGCCCGCCTGCGAAGGTCGCCAAGGAATTTCACGCTGCTGATAAGCGACAATCTGACGCCGGCCGCAAAAGCGCCGCATCGACTGCAAAGTCCTACGGCTTCCGCTGAAAGCGACAACGCCCGCCTGGGAGGGCGGGCGCTGTCCTGACTATTCCGAGATTGCGACCAGGAAGTGTCAGGTGACCAACGACGAGGTATGTCATGGCCTACATTCCCGTAGCTGAATTCGATCCTGCCGTCAATCGGTTCATGAAATGGGCCGATCTCGGTCACACTTCGGACCTGCTTCCCATCATCCCGCCGGGCGCGCCGATCTCCGTCGACGCCGGGCCGAACATCACCGCCGACAAGCTAGGGAAGATACCGGGCCTGCGCCTGGCCGACGGCTGGATCGGCTTCAAGGGATGGACGCACGCCGATGTTTCACGTGAAACACTTGTCAAGTGGCATAACAGCATGTCGTCGGAGCCATACGGCATCGGCTTGAATTCTCGACATATCCACGCCATCGATGTCGACACGCTCGACGAGACGTTCGCGCAGGCTGTGTATAACTCGCTGCTGCCGTTCATCGTCGACGCCGGCTGCGGCATCAGGATCGGGCGCCCGCCTGGCTTCCTGGTCCCGTTCCGGCCGGCGACCGCGCGCAAGAAAGAGCGCCAGGCATTCGCCAACGCCTTCACCGGACAGACCTCAGCGGTCGAGCTTCTAGGCGTCGGTCAGCAATTCGTCATCGAGGGCATTCACCCCAAAACCGGCAAGCCCTACACCTGGCATGCGGTCAACGGTCGACCGACCCTCACGGACCTGCTCGCAGAACACGTTAGGACGGTCACCGATGAGCAACTCGCCGATCACTGGTAGGATCGCCGCCGCGCTCCGCGCGATCGACTACGTCCCGCTACAGCGCCCGCGCAAGCCGACCAAGGCGAACGGTCACGCGCCGCCGTCCGGCGATCTCCTCGCTTCCTCGATTGACGCCGTCGTCGAGGCGCTGCGCTACCTGCCGATCCGGCCGAACGATCCGCGCTCGCGCGAGTATTGGGTGACGATGGGCCATGCCATCGTTGCCGCGACCGCCAAGAGCGGCGAGGGTTATGCCGCCTGGCTCGATTGGTGCGGCCAATGGAGCAGCGACCCGAAGGCGGTCGAGACCGCCGACAGGCTATGGCAGGGGATCGATCCGGCTCACTGTCACGTCGGCTTTCGCTGGCTGGCGCAGCAAGCCTGGGAGGAGAGCGGCGGGCGCTGCACGCTGATCTACGACCTCGACTTCGATCACGACGACGAGGTTGACGTAGAAGTCAACCCGCCGCCGGTCGAGCTAGTCGCGCCGACGGCGCCAGGCTACGTCGAGATCGGCGGCGCCGTCGATCTGCTGGCGGCCGACAGCACGGTCGACGACTGCGCGACGGCGATCACCGCCATCGTCGACGCCAGCCTGACGCCTGTCCAGGTCGACGATCTCCTGCACCGGATCAAGGGCGCGACCGGGATCAGCCTGAAAACCCTCCGCAAGCAGATGACATTCGAGCAGCTACGGCGCGACATGGACCGGACCTACGATGTCCCGCGCCGCCTGGCCGATGCCGTGCGCGGTCTCTACGGTCTCGGCAAGCTCGCCTTCCACAACGCCGCCTGGTGGCGCTACGGCGGCAAAGCCTGGGACCGGATCGACGCCAACCTGATCAAGAAGGACATGCAGCACGTCGCGCTCGATCAACCGGCGCTGATGATGAGCATCGGCGACGCCAGGCCGCAGAACGTGAACACCGCCGTCACGCAAGCGATGGGCTTGCTCGAAGCCGAAGTACACGACCGGCTCTCACCGCTGCTGCGGCCGGAGATGGCGCTGCGCCCGATCCTCAATCTCGCCAACGGCACGATCCTGATCTCGACCGCCGATGGCGGCATCATCTTCAAGCCGCACGATCCCGATGACCTGCTCACCTACTGCTGCGATGTCGACTACGATCCGCGAAGCGTCTGCCCGCGTTTCGACGCCGCCTTCGCCGATGTCCTCAGCGAGACCTACTACATCGTGCGCGCTGGCGATGACGACTACGCCGCGACCGCGCAGCGGCTCGTCAACGGCGACACCAGCGTCCGGCAGGGACCGGGCCGCATGCTGCACGTCTACGACCAGGCCGACAACGAGCGCATGCTGCTCGAAGCGATGGGCTACGCGCTGACACCCTGGCGCGACGCGCGCTGCTACCTGATCTGCAAGGGCAGCGGCCACAACGGCAAGACGCGGCTGCTGATGACCGTGCGCGCGATGCTACCGCCCGGCACGGTGCAAGCCGGCCGGATCGAGAACCTGAAAACCGACCGCTTCGCGCTCTCGGAGCTAGAGGGCAAGCTGCTCTTTCTCGACGACGACATGAACTATCAGGCGGTGCTACCCGACGGTCCCTTGAAGATGATCAGCGAGGCCAAGCAGATCAACGCCGCCAAGAAGTACGTCAACGACGTGAACTTCAATTGCTGCACCTTCCCTGTGATCCTCTGTAACTCCTGGCCGTCGACCGCCGACCTCAGCGAGGGAACGCGCGACCGCGCGCTGGTGATGGAATTCCGCCGGCAATACAAGCGAGAGGAGCGCCAGCACTCGCCCTGGCCGTCGATCTGGTCAGATCGAAAAGAGATGAGCGGGATCTTAAACCGCATGCTTTCAGCACTTTCCGGCGTCATCAGCCGCAGCTACATCCTGCCGTCGAGAGCCGGCGTCGACGCGCAGGCGATCTGGATCAGCAGCAACGCGCCGGAGATCGAATTCATCGAAGCCGCCTGCACGCGCGTCGCTCCGAAGGAGGGCGCCGCCAACGGCGACACGGTCAACGACTTCTACAGCGCCTTCCGCTCCTATCACGCGATCCACTTCGGCGACACCCGCTACATCCATAGCATCGGCCGCTTCCGCGCCGTGATGGAGCAGATGGGGTTCCAGACCTACAGGACAGGGAAGTACCGGCATCGCGTGCGCGGCCTATGGCTGCGCGACGACAAGGTCGAGAGAGGCATCGGCGTCACCTATCTCGACCCGGCCGGCGAGGCAGGCGACGACGACGATTAGTCTATGCAGCAGGTAGGGAATTCAGGCCGCAAGCTCGCAGCGCAGGAGCGTCGCCTGTAGGTCCGCGATCCGCTTCTCGATCCGCTTGGCGCAGACCTTGCGGATATTGACGGCGACATCGTCGGGGATCGGGTACTTGCCGCGCTCGTACTGATAGACCATCTCGCGCGACTTGCCGATGGCGCCGGCCAGGGCGGTACGCCAGCGCTCGCCGAAGGCGGCGGTCCCTAGCGTCGTGAATTCGGCGGGTTTCATCGTAGTGCCTCATTCAGCTTGCGACCGATGGCGTCGGCCTTCTCGTTAAGCCCGCGTCGCCGCAGGTCGTCGATCAGGTCGTCGATGATCTCGACCATCGTCGTCGATTTGACCGAAAGCAGGCGATGGCATTCGGCGCAGCACTCGCTCGCTTCGTGGCCGCAGGACCAGGACCATTTCATGATCTGCTCCGCAGCGTGCGCTCTAGCGTCGCCTTCTGCTCTTGCAGCCGTCCCTTGATCAGCATCGCGTGCGCCAGGTCAGCCAGCGACCGGCTGGCCGATAGCAGCGACGACGCGACCGTGACCGGCTCGTCGACCTCGTCGCAATAGCCTTGCTGCACGCGCCCGACGATGCCAGTGCAGATCGCGCTGACATCTTCGGCGGCATTGACGGCCTCAGCGATTTCGTGAGCCGTCACGTTCCTTAGCTTCGGCATCTAGCTTCTCCTTCTATGTCCATGCTGGTGCGCGTCGAGCGCGAATTCGACGCCGCAGGCCGGCTTGCAGAATATCGGCAGGCGCGCCGGCTTCCCTCTGTAGCTCTTGCCGTCCCATACTCTGACCCCGACAATCGGGCGCTCGCTCGCTGGCGTATGGATCGATTGACCAGGGTAGTAGCCGCGATCGAAGCTGACGACCTCGCCAGCCTTGATCCGCTCCATGTAGCGAACCGTCGCGACCGTGTCCGTCGCCTGCCACTCCGGCGCGATGTGGATGTAGACCGTCGCCCGCTCTAGCTTCCGCTTGCACCAGCGGCAGCGCGGGATCATGACCGTCGGCTCCGTTGGCTTCTGATGGCGTCGACGATCCGTTAGGATGTCCTTCCAATCGCGTCGCTGCACTACCATCGTCGGTCTCCCTGGTCTGGCTCGCTCTCGCTCGCCGGTCTCGTCAGGCACCGCATCACGGTGCTACGCGCGACCTCCTGGCGCGCGTTTCGACCTATCTGCTCGTCAGCCAGTAGATCAGAAGGAAGCCGAGGGCGACGGCGATCACGCGCGCCCAGGTGTAGAGCGGGCGGTCGATCTTCCGCATGCCGTTGAAGTGGCCGCTCATTCGCATGCCTCCGTGACCGCCGTGTCAAGATCGTCGCGGGCCTGCTCTAGAGCCTCCGCAGCGTCGCGTAGCTGCGTCGCGACCTCCTCCATCTTCTGACCCTTCTCGCCGGCCTGTAGACCTTCGGGCATGCCGTCGAATGCCTCCTGCTCCTCGTCGGCGACGGCGGTGACCTCCTCGATCTGTCCCGCCAGCGCTTCGTTGATCGCAGCCATCGCCTTCCGCAGGCGCTCGCGTCGCTCCTTATTCACGTCACTTCTCCTTTCTGCTCAGCCGCCCACTTGCCAAGCGTGGCAAGCTCAGCGAGCAGGCTGGCCTTCTCCTCCTCGAATACCTCGTCGAGGTAGTCGCCTGCGTCGCTCTCGATCCCCCACAAGCCGCCGCTATCGATAGTGATGGTGCGGAACGATCCGCTGCCGATGGGGATGCTGATATGCGCCCGCGCGGCGACGCCGATAAAGTACCAGTCGCCATCGCGCCAACCCTTGAAGCGCGCGTCGGCCGCCTCGCAAAGTTCATCGAAGCGGGCCGCATTCTCCTCCCCGACATAGCCAGCCTTGTCCTTGTCGAGGGACGGCCAGAAGCCTTCGTCACGCTCCTCCGGGGTGTCGCCGCTATCGTCGCGCGCCTCGACGCGCTCCCATTGTATCGTCACGGTCTGCGCCCGCGTCGGCGCGTCGTAGTGCGTGTATTGTTGAACGTCAGTCATGGTCGCAATCTCCTATGCCAGGTACAGGTTGTTATCATCGCCGCGATACAGGTCGCAGGAGCCGAAGCGGCGGGCGATGGTCGAGAGTTTGTCGCCCAGGTCGCTCGCCTCTAGCTCGTCACGATCCCAAAAGCCGGCGCCGTGTCCGTTGCGCGTCAGCCAGAAGTCATGACCAGCGCGACCGGCGTTGTAGCCGTCGCGCTCGCATGCCATCGTCAGCATGTGTGGCGCGATGAACTGGAACGCCGCGCAATCGGTCTCGATCCGTGTCCAGGTCTCCGGCGCTAGCTCTGCCAGTGTCGCATGCTCTAGATCGTCATCGTCGCCCGATCCTGTCGAAGTAAAGAACATGCAGGTCACATAGCCGCGCGTGAATTCGTCGAGAGCGGCGAACGCCGCCGCTCCCGCTTCGTTGCCAGTGTCGAGAATGAATTCAGGCATTGTCGCCGTCCTCCATCTCGTGTGCGACCTTCTCGCAGGCGTACCACACCATCAGGTTCTTGAATTGGTCGAAGTCCGCGAGCATGTCGGCGCGGCCGAAGCCGGCGATCATCTCGGCGACGTTCTTGCATCCCATGCTTTCCGCGTCCTCGACTGCCATCGTCCAAATCTCGGCGCCGAAGCGATCGAAGATTTTCACGGTGTCGCTGGTGTAGGTGATGTGAGGATAGCCCGCGTCGGCGCCATGCCGGGCGATGTCTCCCGCGCTGTCTTTGAGCTTGCGGCGGAACCAGCCGCGAAAGTCAGTGCCGGCATAGGTCCGGCGGTCAGTACGTGTCGTTGCCATTGGTCGCAATCTCCTTGGTGTGGTCATCATCAGGCGGCGCGTCACGCCGCGACAGGATGTTAGCAGAGCTAACACCCCGTTTCGACCTTCAATGGCTTTCGAGCTTGTCGACGAACAGCACGTAGCGAGCGGCGACGCGCCCGGCCGGGCCTTCGATGTAGGAGCGGTAGCAGTCGAAGTTAACCCAGGATGTCCCGTACTCGCCGTTGCGAATGATCCGGCGCACGCGGGCGAATTGCTGGTGCAGGTAGTCGACGGCGTCGGCTTCGTTGTCGAAAGTGAAGGTGCCGCTAAAGTGCGAAGTCTCGACGCGCGCCCGATAGGGCCGGCGCCAATACTCGTCTGGTGTCGTCATGCTGCAACCCTCCCGGCCGTTGCGGCGTCGACATGCGCCCGGCAGAGCTTGCGCCAGGTATCCCAATCGTCGAGCCGTTCGCAGGTTGGCAGGCTGAGCAGGAACGCTAGCTGGTGCGTGATCAGCATCACGGCAGGATCGCCGCGCGGATCGCGGTAAGGTGTCTCCTTCCTGCATTCGTCGATCGCGTCGACCAGCGCCCGCGCGACGCCAGCAGGATTGCTGGCGCCGTCGGAGATCATCAGGGCGTTACCGTGACGCATGGGGTGCGACCTCCTCAATGGCAGCGGTCACGGTCTGCACGATGGCAGCGGGAGCGCTGATGCAGGCGGTCGCGATGAAGGTCAAGGCGACGGCCACGAGTAGCTGAGCGGCGTAGTTCATCGGCCCTACTCCGACACGCCGCAGGCAGCAAGGAAGCGGGCGCGGTCAAAGCGGCTGTTAGTCGCCCTGAGAGCGTCGGCGAAGTCGCGAGCGATGGTCGCGACGGCGATGGGGTGCTGAGCGCCGCGAGCGCGCAGCGTCTCGGCGATTAGCTGGAAATCCTTCTTGGACATGGTCGCAATCTCCTGTCGGTTAAGTGTCGCCCGCCGTGTCGACGGGCAACCGACACCTTACACGAGTGAGTAATAAGAAATCAACAACGGATTTACTCAGTAGTGTGGAAGCAAGAAAACGGCAGAAAACCTCGAAAAGGGGTGTGACAGTGTTTGCTAAACCAATCCCGTGTAGGGCTACTATCTGTGTCTGATCTGGTGCTGACCTGATGCTGGCTTGGCGGCGGCGGCGGAGTATATAGCGCTCTCATAGGGGAACTAGTTTTGCTCCGAAGTGTCACACCCCTAGAACAGACGAGAACGCTTGCAGTCGACCTGCGGCCGGCAGTAAGCCAGTGCGGAGGAGGGACCGGCGATGACGGATCACACAGGGCTGGCGCTGCGGCGAGTGGCTGCGGCGAACCGGCGCGGGGTTGGGCCTGGTGCTGGCGACTTGCGAGCGCTCGACCGCCTGACGGACGCACAGCTAGGGGCGGTTGAACTGATGGTCTATCATGGGTTGTGGGCTTCGCAGATCGCGCGGCGCCTGGCGCTCGATGTCGAGACCGTCAGGCGATGGCTGCGGGAACCGATCTTCGCTGCCGCCGTCATCGAGCTACAGCGCGCCTACGCTGCGGCGCAGCTTGTTCCCTTCGGGCTGTTCCGCATTCGTGAGGAAATGGCGCGGCCCGATGCTAAGCTCCGCGAATTGGTGCAGGCGACGCGGTTTGCTGCTGAGCTTGCCGGCTACTACCTCACCGGGACACCAGAAGCGGGAGCGTTCGCGCCTGGCGCGCCGCAACCCGGCAAGGCACTAGCAGAGATGTCGAGGAGCGAGCTAGAGCGCCTTGCCGCCGTCGGTCAGGCCAGACTAGAGGCATGGGAGCGGACACTAGCGCCCGATCCGCTGAGCTAACCCGTTGATCCCACTAGGAACGCAATCCAGCGCCGCACTGTCACAGTGAGGGAGGGGCGGCGCTGCCTCCTCCTTGGCGGGCAGGGGCGCGCAGGCAGCGCGCTGCGCGCCGGCCGCGCCGTGTCGTGGCCGGCGCTCGCAACCCGCCCACCCCGGTCACCCCGAACGCGCGTGCTGATTGGTTATATGGTTGACCGAGAAAAATTCCACGCAGGCTTTCAATCCTATTGCACACTGGCGAGTAACAGCCTTATCGTCTGATCGATTGTGAGGAGGCCGACATGGACCGTTACTACAGTCATCGCCACGAGGGCGGCGTCAGCTTCAAGTCGCTGCCGCCGGAAATATGGGACATCGGTGATCGCGAAAAACCGGATAACATCTACGGCCGGCACCGCGTTGCCGTCTGCTACAGCGAGGAGAATGCCGCCCTGGTCGTGCGAGCGCTCAATGCTCTTGAAGCCGCCGCAGCTTCTTCAACAGCTTCTCGATCGCCCGCCGCGTCGCGCGCAGCGAGCCGGGATGACGCTGGTTGATCCTGGCTCCCTCGTCGATGGCATCATCGATGCCGTGCGCGCCGAACGGCTTTCGCTTGTTGGCGATCCGGCCGCTGCTATTGCCCGGCTGCTTCACCATGTGCGGTCGCTGACGCGCCGGATCAGCGTGATCCCGTCGTCGCTGATCCTCGCCAGGTAGAACGCCTTGCCGCCGCGCTCGACGATCCAATTCCAGTCGGGCAGGTCTTTCTTCTCGATGAACATCTGGAACTTGCGCGTCTGGTCGTAGACCATCGCCGGCGGGTTCGGTGCGTTGCTGACGATCGGCGTCTGCACCTTCACGACCATCTTCTTGCTCACGACACTCTCCCTATCACGCGAGCCAGTGCCATTTGCGCCGCTTCGAGCAGGGCGCGCGACGACATCCTGTTGTCATGTACGATCTCGACGCTCTCGAAGTCGTCGGCGAAGCGGATCAGCACGATCTCGCTGCCGGGCGCGAACAGCTTGGCGGCGCGGATCGACCAGGACGGCTTGACCTTCAAGGTGATCATGACAGGCCGAATGCCAGCCAGCACGCCGACACCCCGAACGCCTTGGCGTACTTCGCCGCGTGCGTGATCGTCGGCATCGACTGCGCGTTCTCGTGGCGATAGTAGACACCACTCCTCACCCCAATCATCCTGGCCGCCGCCTCGCTGGTCTCGATCCCGGCTTCGATGCGGGCGGTCCGCAGGCGCCGCGCCAGTGCCTTCATGCCCGGTTGTTTCTTCATCGCGCCTTCACCGCCTCCTCGACCATCGCGTTCTTGACTGCCTCGACCATTTCACTGTGACCCTTCTTCGCCTGCTCCCAGGTCGTGTAGCGCTCCTGCGCTTCATCCAAGGGACCGTTGAAGCACATGCTCTCGAACAGCAGCGGCGGACCGCTGTCCCATCGGTGATCTAGCCCCAGGAACACGGTCGAGACCATGATGCGGGCGTAGTGCGTGCGAAGCTGCTCGATGTCGTGCGGACGCAAGCCAAGCTCGACCCGCGCTGCCTCGCGGTCGAGCATCTTCTGGCGGTCGAGCGTGATCCAAGGCTCAGAATTATTAAAGAGCGTCCAGGCGACCGTGCGCGCCTTCGTGTCCTCCAGCATCCGGCCCCACTTGATCACGTCATCGGTCGGCAGCGCCTTGTGGTCGCGCAGGATGTAGAACAGCGGCCGGTTGCCGGGGCGGCGGATCATCGGTGTGCCTCGCCGTAGACGTGGTCGCCGCCGTCGAGCGCTTTCAATTTGTCCCTCATTTCGTTGCGGTCGATCGGTGCCGCCTGCTCGCTCTCCTCCCAGGTGCCGGTCGGCGACAGCGACGGCGGGCGCACCAGGAAGCCGGTCTTGTTGTTGAACCGAATGATCGTCGCCATCTTCATGCGCTTGCCGTAGTAGTCGATCGCGGCGCGCACGGCGGGCGAGCGCCAGGCGCCGGGGTAGGCCGGATCGCACCACATCTGCACGACCGTCTCGATTTGCTCCTCGCCGGTCGAATTCGAGCGGAAGATGACCTCGTCGCAGACCGGATCGATGACGACGTGACATTTGCGCGGCTCCAGCGCGTCGACCTCCGACAGGTTGGCATCGAGCAGCCAGCAGCAGGACCAGACCCGGCACGGCATCGGCCGTGTCGCGTAGATCGCGCAACCGGGCTTGGTACAATGGTCGCACCAGACGCCGGCATCCTTCACGACTTGCGGTGATGCAACCGGCACCAGCTTGCAGCACAGCGAGCAGGAGCCGCAGGCGCGCAGCGGCTCGACATCGGCCAGCTTGGTCAGCGTCGGATGGAGGACTTCTTCGATCATCCCATGTCCTCGCGCGCCGCCTTCAACGCCGTCAGCACGGCATCCATGACGGCCTTGGCGTCCGGCTCCATCGGCGGGTTGCAGGCCATGTGGATGCTCGCTCTTTCGCCGTCCGGCGTCAGCACGACGATGGTCAACACCATGCCGGCGTCGAGCCGATCGCGCACGAATTGCTCGATCCGGCGGCCGGCGGCGATCTCCTCCAATTGCAGCGGGCGCTTCTTGGCATCCGTCATGACGCCTTGCTCGCCTTCTTGAACATCAGCGCGCACTCGTAGAGGACTTCGGCGGCCTGCCTGCTGTCCATGTCGAGCGCGACGCATTGCACGAGATCGTCGGGCTTCAACGCGATCACGATCATGCCGGCGGTGTCGGCGAACATCTTGTCGAGCATCGCTTCGGTCTCCGGGCCTTTGGCTGGCGTGAAGGTGCGGACTTTCATGCGACGCGATCCGTCACCGCCTGGAACCAGACCTTCGCGCGCTCGCCGCCGACCATCTCGGTTACGATCGTGCGGGCAACGGCGACGCAGGCGAACGCCGCGCGGAAGGCGTCGTCGGCATCGTCGAGATCGCATTCGTTCGCGAACAGGTCGTTAAGCTCCGTGATCAGCGCTCTGGTCTTGTCGTCGATCATGCGTTGCCCCAATCCTGGTCGCTGAATTTATCGATCACGTCATCGTCGAACAGGTGCGGGCCGGATAGCATGATCACCGTGCCGTGAATACATTCCTCGTCGCCGCACGATCGATTGATCTGTGATGCCGCCTGATTGACCTCGCCGTCGTGGCCGGCGCGGTAGAACATCTGAAAGCGCTGGCCGGCAAGCTCGATCACCTGGCAGGTCAGCAAGGTCCAACCCGGATAGGCTTCGGGGAATAGCTCGCCTAGCTCGTTGGGCGCGATCGGCGGGCGCAGCATCATGCCGATCCGGCCGCCGGTTTCGAGGACGTAGATCACGCGCGTCCCGTCACGTCCGGCTGACCCTCGAAGCGCGCGATCATCTCTTTCATCAGGATCACGACACCGCGCCGGTCGGCGCCGTTGCTCATATAATTGCAGCGCCCGCTGTGGTCGCCGTAGGGGAACATCATGATCAGGATGCCGGTCGCGCGGCCCTTGGTCTCCTTGTCGGGATTTAGAAGCTCGTCGATGCCTTGCATGATGGCGGTCATCATTTTCTGGTAGTCGGCCTGCACCGGGGCATCGCCGAGACGATCTTCGGGCTTCGCCTGCTCAAACGGGCCGGGGTGCGTCGCCGGATCGCCGCAGCGCTCGCAGACGCCGTAGGCACCTGGCTTCGGCTCGTGGTCGTAGCGTCTCATTCCGATAGCTCCTGCATCATGCGTTGTAGATGGTCGTGCTGGCGGCGGCGTAGCCAGCGGGTGAAGTGGACGCCGGACCAGCGGCCAATCATGTAGCCGAGTGGCGGTCCCCACCACCAGCCTCTACCGATGGCGATGCCGAGCCAGAGCGCGCCGCTGGCGTCGAGCGTCCAATTAAATAGGAACTCGAAGCGCTCCGGCGTCATTGCAGCGTGACACCCTGGTCGTTGTGGATTTTGAGACAGGTGTCGTCGTGGCCGCGCTCAGCCGCCTCCTGGTCCGGCCACTCGCCGAACCAGGCGCGGCCTTCCTCGCCCTTCCAACCGATGACGGCGGTCTTGTAGTGCCAGGTGTCGCCGAGTTTGCGAACGGCGTAGGTGAGAACTTCTGCTCGCTTGCCGTTGGCGTCGCGTAGCTCGCTCGATGCGATGATCCGTGTTTCACGTAGCCTGTAGGCCATCGATCTCCTCCAAGCGTCAGCGCTGTTTGCTGCCGTGCCATCGCTCGTCGTGGTAGACGCGCTTCGCCCATTCGATCACGTCGCGCGTGATCTTGCCGACCGGCTGCACCGAGATCACGCCGTACTTGATCCCATGCGCGCACCAGGCGCTTAGGCAAACCGCGCAGTAGAGGTTGCGGGAAGCGCCGCCCCAAGGGCCGGCGATCATCTGCTCGTCGCCGCAGTCGGGGCAGCGGCCCGCGCGCACGGCGGCGCAGTTTCCCTCGTCGTTCATGGTCGCAATCTCCAGGTCAGGTGGGACGCTCCGCCCGGTCTGCGCCGACCCGTCGGGTGTGCCGACAGGTTGTCGCCGACGCCTCAACCGAAGCGTCCCGCCAGAAAGCTACACCTACCCGACGGGGCGCGCTACTTCCCTTTGTGTCGAGATGGTGCTATAGCCGCAAGCCGACGGGGGGTCGACACATGCCAGACGACGCGCCTTCGGTTCTCGACGTACCGCCGCCGGTCCCAACGCCAATCACGCGGCTCTACGACTACGTTCAATGGCAGACCGATCATCCGACGGCGCCGCTGCCGGCGGATTGGATCGGCGCCGACTACGATCAGAGCAACGACGGCATCAACCTCTTGCAGGAACGGCTCGCGCTGATCCAGCGCGACGACGGCGGCCTGGTCAATGGCGTCGTCACCGCCGACAGTCTCGACGATAGCGTGCTGGCGGTGATGAGCGAGGCCGAAGCGAACTCGGTTGCGGCGGCCGAAGCCGCTGCGCTCAGCGCGCAAGCCGCCGCCGACGATGCCGCGACCTCCGCGACGCATGCGGCGTCGAGCGCGACCGATGCTGCGACCGCCGCCGATGCCGCGTCATCGGCCTTCCTCTACGAGCAGGGCGCGCAGACCGCGCAAGCCGCAGCGGAGACCGCCGCCGCCAGCATGCCGGGGCCGCCGCTGGTCGCCGGCAAGGGTCTGATCGTCAATCCCGGTCACACCGCCTACGTCCTGCAAGACGTGCTGACGATCGACACCGCCGACGGCAAATGGACCGCCGCCGGCAAGACGATCAAGGGCGCCGTCGCCGCCGTCGCGCCGACCGACGTGCCGACCCTTGGTCAGGTGCAGGGCTTGATCTCAGGGTCGGGATCGGTGCCGCCGCCGGTTGCCGGCGATGTCGACAAGGTTCTCACCGCGACCGGAGCCGGCGCCTTCAATTGGCTCGCCTTCCTGGTCGCGCGGATCAGCGACGCGACCGCCTATGCCAAGGCGTTCTTGACCGGCACCGCCAACGCCGCGCAGGCACAAGCCTACTTCGGCGTCCCGCCGACGACGCGGCAGATCATCGCCGGCACCGGGTTGACCGGCGGCGGCGACCTCAGCGCCGATCGCACCGTGCGCCTGGCCGATCAGCCGGGCGTCGTGCCTGGCACCTACGGGCCAGCGACCGCGACCATCGATCAGCAGGGCCGGATCACGGCAATCGCGAACACGCCGATCAACCAGGTGCCGGTCCCGGCCAATCCCGGCGACAACAACAAGTCGCTGATCGCCAATGCCGGAGCCTGGGCCTGGACCGCCTTCACCGCCGCGATGATTTCGGACGCGACCGCCTACATGCGCGGTCTGCTCACGACCATCAACAACGCCGCCGGGCTGCTCGCCAACATTGGCGCCGTGCCGACCTCGCGCACCGTCGGCGTCACCGCGCCGATTACCGGCGGCGGTGATCTCAGCGCCAACCGGACCATCGGGCATGCTGACACCGCCGTCGCGCCGGGTGCCTACACGAATGCCAACATCACGGTCGATCAGAAGGGCCACGTCACGGCGGCGGCCAACGGCGCGGCGCCATCCGGCGGTGCTTCGATCATCGCTGGTGCCGCGCATGCGCCGGCTCTTGCCGACAACGGCAAGACGTTCATCTACACGGCGGCCGGCGGCTGCATCATCACCATCCCGGCGAGCGCCGGCCTGGTCGACGGTTGGAAGATCGAAGTCATGTCGGCGCCGGGCGCAGGCGTTCTCGCCTTCAACGCGCAGGGTGCCGACCGCTGCGTCTCGAAGGCGACGCCGCTGGTCACCTTGAACCTGCCGACGCCGGGCGACGCCGGCACTCTGATCCTTGGCAGCGTCGCCGACGCGCGCTTCTTCTTCCGAGGCAAGCGTTCTTTCATCACGCCGGATTGGACGTTAGTCCTAAGCACCGACACGATCACCAATCATCTGTTGGGCGTCCGGCCTGACGATGTGTGGATGTACATCATCTGCAAGATCATCAATGCCGGCTACGCGGTCGGCGATGTCGTCAACGTGCTTTTCTCCAACGTCAATTCCGGCGCGGGCGGCGGCCTGTGGTGCGACGCGACGCAGGTTCACCATCATATGTCAAACTCAGCCTTCTGGATTACCAACAAGGGAACGCAGGCGGTCGGCATCACCGTGACCGCCGATTGGTTCGGCCGCGTGAAAGTACAGGTGATCAATTGAAGCCCGAATTCGAACTGACGTGGTTTCAGGTCGGCGCCGCCGCCTTGGCGTGGCTGATCGTCTGCATCGTCATCGTGTTTTCGCTGAGCGGCTGCGCTCGCAACGACCACATGCGCGAGCCTTACGATCCGAAGCACAGTGCCGCCGACCGCTACGGCCAGCGCTCGAAAACCGTCGATGGCCTGTTCTGGCGCGACATCTGCGAGGGGGCGGGCGGTGAATGGAGCAATGGGCCGAACGGCACTTGCAGCGTCTATCCGTTTCAGCGCCCGTCGATTGGCGAACCGACAGGTTAGGAGAGTAATCATGGCTGACCCTGTAGAGCCGCCCAAGACGCAACGCGACATCCGGCAGCGCGTCAAGACCAACAGCGAGGACATCGGTTTCTACGGCGCCGCCTGGGCGCAAGGCTCGATGCTCGACGCCGAATTCCTCGACAAGCTGCAAAAGAACGCGGCCGACATCGAAGCCGATCTTGCCGCCTACCCTGACGCCGAACCCTAGAAAGGAGGGACAGAGTAATGGCTGATACCAAGCGAGACATCCGGCAGCGGCTAAAGGTCGCTTCCGACACCCTGATCGCGCTCAATGCCGGGCAGGAGCGCGGCGCCTACGTGACCGACGCGGCCTTCGTCACCGCGATCAACGCGCAGACGACCATCATCACGACCGGCACGACCGCCTACGTGGCGGCTGCACCATAGAGGAGAGAAGCATGGACGATACGACACAGGGCGCGCCGGCTGAGACACCGCCGGCAGAGGGGATGCGAAAGCTCGACGACGCCGTTGGCGGCGGCGAGGTTCCGATCGGGCCGCTTGGCGGGCCAACACTCAAAACGCGCGAGCAGATGATCGCCGAGCAGGAGGCCGCGACCGAGGCGTCGACCGCCGAGGAGCGCAAGCTGATCGACGCCGCCAAGGCCAAGCTGGCGGCAGAGACGCCGCCGGACGGAGGGCCACTGAGCTAGGCGATGGATCACAGTGATGTCGTCGAGCGGGAGTATCAGGCGCAAGCCGAGATCGGCAACGCGGCGCTGCGGCGCCTGGCGTTGTTGCAGAGGGCGCAGGGCGACCTCCTGACCTTCGCGCAGATCACGTCGGCCGACGTGGCTGCGCCTGATGATCTCTCCCGCTCGCGATACCAAGCCTACCGTCATCACAGTTTCCTGGCGTCGACGCTGATGGCGGTCGAGATGGGGCTGCTCCATCGCGTCATCATCTCGATGCCGCCGCGTCACGGCAAAAGCGAACTGACCTCGCGCAAGTACATTCCCTGGTCGATGGGGCGCAACCCGCGCCAGTCGATCATCTTCGGCACCTACAACGAGGAATTCGCGCTCGACTTCGGCCGCGACGTGCGGTCGGTCATGACGCAGCCGGTTTATCAACAGGTTTTTCCCGACGTGCGGCTTGGCACCGGCAGCGCCGCCAGCGATCGGCTACAGACCAACCAGGGCGGCGTGATCTTCTTCGTCGGCCGGGGCGGCTCAGTCACCGGACGCGGCGCACACAAGCTGGTCCTCGACGACATGATCAAGGACCGCGACGAGGCCAACAGCCGGCCGATGCGCGAGCGGACCTGGTCATGGTTCACCGATGTCGCAATGTCGCGCCTGATGGACACCTACTCAGCGGTGATCATCATCCTGACGCGCTGGCACGAGGACGATGTCGTCGGCCGCCTGACCGATCCCAAGAACCCTTGCTACGATCCCGAACTGGCGAAGCAATGGACGGTCATCAACATCCCCGCGCTCGCCGACGAGGGTGACATCCTCGACCGCAAGCCGGGCGAGCCGCTGTGGCCGGAGCGCTTCACAAAGCAATACCTGGAGGACATGCGGAAGCTGAACCCGGAGAGCTTTAGCGCGATCTGGCAAGGCCGCCCGTCGCCGTCCGAGGGCGCCTTCTTCAATGCCTCCTGCATCCATCCCTATCGACGCGGCGATCAGCCTAGCAACCTGCGGCTCTATGGGGCATCGGACCTTGCAACGTCGGCGGAGCAGCGCAACGACAAGTCGTGCTTCGGCCTGGCTGGCGTCGACGAGAGCGGCGACCTGTGGATACTGCCCGACATCTTCTGGCGGCGGGCGCAGACCTCGATCGTCGTCGAAGCGATGCTCAGCTACTTCGCGCGCGGGCCGCTCCTGTGGTGGGCCGAGAAGGATCAAATCTTCCGCTCGATCGAGCCGTTCCTGCGGCAGCGCATGCTGGAGAGCGGCACCTACTGCGCGATCCATCAGCTTGTCTCGACGAAAGACAAGATGGCGCGGGCGCAGGCGATCCAAGGCCGGATGTCGATGGGGAAGGTGCATCTCCCGATCTTCGCCGGCTGGTATGGCGACGCCGTCGAGGAGCTATTCGGCTTCCCGAACGCGCTGCGCGACGACTTCGTCGATTTCATCTCGTTGTTGGGGCGCGGTCTCAATCTGCAAAACCGGGCGTCGGCGCGCACGCGCGAAGCGTCGCCCTACGCCGACGGCACTTTCGGCGCCTTGAAGCATGCGACGCGGGCGAAGGAACGCCGCGTCGTGCAACACCAGGGGTTTTAGATGGCGATCGGACCAGAGATGCCGATGAGCGGCGCGATGCCGATGCCGCCGGGTGACATGGCGCCGCTACCGGATGCCAGCGGCATGTCGCCCGCGCTGACGCCGGACGCGGCGGCGCCGATCGATGGGCGCTCGAAGGTGCAGCGCGAGCCGCCCGACATACCGGAGAGCCGGCGCCAGGGCGTTGCCAAGCTGATGCAGGAAGTGAAGCTCGACAAGGCACACTTCGAGGCGGACTTCAAGCAAATGCGCGTCGACATGGACTTCGCGCGCGGCTGGCAATGGCCGGACCAGCAAGGCTGGAGCGACGACCGCTACACCGCGAACATCGTGCAGCGGCATGTCAACCAGCGCGTCAGCGCGCTTTACGCCAAGAACCCGACTTTCGTCGCCCGCCGCAAGAAGCGGCTCGACTTCGCGGTATGGGATGAAAATCCGCAGTCGGCGATGCTGGCGATGCAGACCGTGCAGCAAGGGGCGGCGGTAGCGGCGACCGGCGGCGCAGCGCCAGGCGCGCCGCCGATGATGGCGCCGCAACAGGTGCAGGCGACGCAGCAGGCGGTGCAGACGCTTGCCGACATTCAGCAGGGCATGTCGCAGCGCAAGATGTACGAGAACTTGGCGCGCACCCTGGAGATCGTTTTCACCTACTACACCGACGAGCAGGTGCAGCCGTTCAAGTATCAGATGAAGCAGGCGGTGCGGCGCGCGATCACGTGCGGCGTCTCCTACGCGAAGATCGGCTTTCAGCGGGTGATGGAGACCAAGCCCGAAGTCGTGCAGGGCATCGCCGACGCCAGCGAGCGCATGGCACACTTACAGGCGCTCGTCGCCGACGTGGCCGACGACAAGCTCAATCCGGCGAGTGCCGAGATGGAGGAGATACGCAAGACGATGGATGCCCTTCAATCGGAGCCAGACCTTCTGATCCGTGAAGGGTTGACGATCGACTACCCGGCGTCGTGGTCGGTCATCCCCGATCGCCGCTGCAAGCAATTGAAGGGGTTCATCGGCTGCAACCGGGTGTCGCAGGAATATGTTCTGACGCCGCGCGAGATCGAGGAAATCTACGGCATCGACATCTCGTCGAATTACACCGCCTACAGTTATCAGGGCGTCAGTCCGACCAAGCTGCAAGCGATGGGGTCGGTGCCGGCCGGCTACAGCGGCGAGACCGTCGCCTGCGTCTACGAGGTTTACGAGCGCAAGAGCGGCACGGTCTCTACGGTCTGCGAGGGCTGGCCTGACTACCTGCGCGCTCCGGCGTCGCCGCGTCCGGCGCTGGAACGCTTCTGGCCTTGGTTCCCGCTCTCCTTCAACGACGGCGAACACGAGACCAAGGTGTTCCCGGTCAGCGACGTGCGCCTGCTTATGTCGGCGCAGCGCGAGTACAACCGCTGCCGCGAGGGTCTGCGTCGCCATCGGATCGCCAACCGGCCCAAGACCATCGTCGCGGCCGGCGTCCTCAGCGAGGAGGATGAGACGGCGATGAAAACTCACCCCGACAACGCCATCATCGAGATTGGCGCGTTGTCGCCGGGGCAGAAGGTCGAGGACTTGATACAGGCGTACAAGGGACCGCCGATCGATCCGGCGCTCTACAATACCGACATGGTCTTTCAAGATGTGCTGCGCGTGGTCGGCTCTCAGGAGGCTAACCTGGGCGGCACCAGCAACAGCACGGCGACCGAAAGCTCGATCGCGGAGAGCAGCCGGCTCTCGTCGCTGCAATCCAACATCGACGACCTCGATGACTTCCTCTCCGACATGGCGCGGGCCGGCGGCCAGGTCTGCATGATCGAATTGACGCTGCCGACCGTGCAGCAGATTGCCGGGCCGGGTGCCATCTGGCCGCAGATGAGCAAGGCCGACATCGCGTCGGAATTCTACGTCGAAGTCGAGGCCGGATCGTCGGGCCGCCCGAACAAGGCGCAGGAGATGCAGAATATGAATATGATCCTGCCCTACCTGATCCAAATCCCCGGCATCAATCCGATGTGGCTGGCGCAGCAAGTGTTGCGCCGGATGGACGATCGCATGGACCTGACCGACGCGATGGCACAGAACATCCCGTCGATCGTCGCGCAGAACACGATGGCGGGCGGTTCGGCGCAGCCGGAGAGTGCCGGCGCGCCGCGACCGGGCGGTGGCAAGCCCGCCGAGGGCGCGCAGGGCGCCAACAACGCGCCGCAGCCTGGTCAAGGCGCCGCCGCGAACGCTGCACCGCCGACGACAATTCCGCGCACGCGACCGCAGGTAGCGGTGCCGCCGTCAGTCGCGCAGCGAGGAGCGGCGTGATCAATTTGTCGGGTTAGTGTTGAGTTTGTTACCCGACAGGAGTATGACGCGAACAAGGGACAGGGGTTGAACATGCCCGACGAGCCGGCTTCGGCACCGGAAACTGAGCAGACAAGCACGCCAGCGGCGGCTTCGACGACGGTCGATCCGTCCGCGACGACCCCTGCGTCTGCACCGAGTACATCGGCTGAGCCTTCGTCGCCTTCGCCAGGCGACAAACCTCTCGACGTGCATGCGGAACTGATGAAGGTCGCGACGGCGGCTGTCACCAAGACCGCGACGGAGCGCCCGTCCGCTCCATCAGATCAGGGCAATGGCAAGGCTGCGCCCGCTCCTAGCGAGCGGGCCAACGGCGCAGCGGCGCCGACCGCGCAAGTAACCCAGGCGAAGAAGCCCGGAGGCGAAAGCAAGGAAGGTGCCGCTGATGCCGAACAGCCGCCGCCCTTCAACGATCATCCCCGTTGGAAGAAGCTGACCGCCGACTACCAGACGGCGAGCAAGCAGGTCGAGGAGCTTCGCGCCCCGGCCGAACAGTACGGGAAGATCACCGCCTACATGGATCAGTTTGGCATCACGGCCGATGACATGGTCGTCGCCTACGATCTGATCGCTCGCATGAAAACCGATCCGCTCTCTGCGCTCGAAAGATTGGAGCCAATCTATCGAGAGCTACAGAAGCGGGCCGGTCACACCTTGCCCGACGACCTGGCTGAGAAGGTCGACCAGGGGTTCATGGATGAGCAGAGCGCGCGGGAACTCGCACAAGCCCGCGTGCGCGCACGGCTGTCCGACGAGGCAGCAAGCCGGGCGTCCAAGACGACAGAAGCGACAGTCGCCAGCACAGCGGTCGAGCGTAATCGTGGTGCAGCGGCAACCTGGGAAAGCAGCATCATTGCCAGAGACCCTGACTTCGAGCGCAAGCGTCCGATGGTGCAAGACGCGGCGCGAGCCATCCTGGCGCAGGAGGGCCAGCCAAGGACACCGGAGGCCGCTGTCAGCGTCCTCGATCGCGCCTACAAGCGCGTGAATGATGTCCTAGCCGGCTACGCTCCGAGGCCAGCGGCTACGCCGCGACAGCCGTCGAGCGCGAGCAGTCCGTCACCGAACAACGTAGCACCGCCGCCGCCCAAGAACCTGCGCGAGGCCGCGCAGCAAGGGTTGGATGGCCGCTACCGTTTCAACCAATAGAGGGTCAGATGGCATTCACAGCCGGCGAACTCGCGAACATCGCGAACGCGGCGCTCGATTTCTACATCAAGCGTCAGCCATTCCTACAGACCATTCAGGACAAGCCGCTGCTCGACGCGATGGTCAGCGCCAAGAAAACCTTCCCAGGCGGCAAGGGCAACGTCGATCTCCCTGTGAAGGGTGACTACACGTCACAGATGGTCGGCTATACGCACGACGATACCGTCACCTACGCTAACCCGGCGAACATCAAGCGGGTGTTCTATCCTTGGAAGGAGGAGCATTGCGGCATCGTCATCACCGGGACCGAACTCAAGATCAACGGCACGTCGGTCACCGATAGCACGACCGGCGAGAACACGACCAACCACGACCAGGCCGAGATGACGCGCCTGGTGAACCTGCTCGAAGATAAGCTCGAAGATATGGGCGAAGGCACGAGCCGGTCGTTGAACGGCCAGCTTTGGGGTGACGGCACCGCCGATCCGAAGGCTATCGCTGGCGTCAAGGCGTTCATCACGACGACGCCATCGGTCGGCCTGACCGGCGGTCTCGACCGTCGCACCGTGACCTGGTGGCGCAACCGCGCGCCGGCCGCGATCCAAGCCGACCTCAGCGATCAGACCTTGACCAAGACGCTGCGCGCCGAAGTCCGGCAGCTTCGCCGCTACGGCGGGCGCCCGTCGCTCCTGCTCGCGGGCAGCGGCTTCCTCGCCGACCTCGAAGCCGAGGTTTTCGAGAAAGGCGTCTACACACAGACCGGCTTCGTGAACAACGGCAAGAATGACATCGGGATGTCCGACATCTCGATGCGCGGCGTCGGCACGTTCAAGTATGACCCGACGCTCGATGACCTCGCGCAGACCCGCTACTGCTACTTCATCGATCCGAAGCATCTCTACTTGGAAGCGATGGACGATGAGTGGATGAAGCAGCACGCGCCCGCGCGACCGGAGAACAAGTACGTCTATTACCGCGCCGTCACCCTCACTGGTGTCGTCGTGGCCGACCAACTCAATTGTCACGGTGTCTACCAGAGCATCGCGGCAGTCCCGTAGGAGCTAACGTGGCAAAAGCAACCCTGGACTTGCTTCCTGATGAGGCGGCGGCAACGCCGCCTTCTTTTCCGAAGGCGCCGATGATGGAGACGGCGACCTGCCTGGTCCGTCTCAATGGCGACGCCATGAATGAGGTTTACAGGACCGGCGTGACGGCGCCGGAGATCGTCGTGCTGCGTCGAATTCACAATGGCAACGACGCCGTCTACAACGTCGTGAAGGACGGTGAGAAGCCGGTCGGCGCGGTCAGCGAGCGCATTCGCCTGCTCAAAACCTACCCGCGCTACGGCGAACTGATCGACAAGCTGTTCCCCGGCCTGGCGCCGCAGTTTCCCCGCACCATTGCGGAAGTCGAAGCGCTGGTCGAGATGGAGCAGGAGCGCCAGGAGATCGAGGCGCGCGGTGAACTTGCGCCGCAGGCGACGCCGCTGGACTAGCGCATGCGTGACACGACCCTCAGCGAGATGGTGCAGAAATTCCGGCTGGAGACCGGGCAGTCGATCCAATTGGCGCAGGGTCAGCAGACGCGCGAGCATGTGAAGCACGCGCTCGATCGCGTGCAGGAAACGCTCTACAACGACTTCGACTGGCCGATGCTCCGTATCTATCGGACGGAGCCGTTGCTGGCGGGCGAACGTATCTACTCCTGGCCGGCTGATCTCCTCGTCGAGGATGTTCGGCAGCTTTGGGACAAGTACAACGACTACTACACGCCGGTCGGCTACGGCATCGACTTCGAGGATCGCAACGCCTTCGGCGACACCGATCGCTCCGATCCGGTCCTGAAATGGCAGATCGTCGACGCGCGACAGTACGAGGTATGGCCGACGCCGGCATCGCCGCGCACGCTCTACATCTACGGCTACCTCGCCTATCGGCCGCTCGTCGCCGACAACGACCGCTGCATCCTCGACGACAACATGATCATCCTGTTCGCGGCGGCGGAATGGCTGGCGCGCAACAAGATGGCCGACGCCAATGCCAAGCTACAAGCCGCGCAGCGCATTCGTCAGCGCATGCAGGCGAAGCAAGTCTCCGACAAGCGTAGGAACGTGATCCCGCTGGTCGGCGGCTTGTCGCCAAATGCCGTGTATATCGATCCCTACCGGAGGGTCTATGGATTGCCGCCGCCGATCCCGCGCTAGGGAGGCACGGCGATGCCGTATGTCATCATCGACAATTTCGCCGCCGGCCTAGACAAGCGCCGTCATCCGATGACGGCGCCGGCCGCCAGCTTGCGCGTCTGCGAGAACGGCCACATCACGCGCGGCGGCGAGATCAGCAAGCGGCGTTCCTTCGCTCCTTGGCTCAATGTCGCCGGCACGGTCGGCCTGGCATCGCTGCTAGGGAAGTTCTACGTGTTCGGCAGCGGCGCCAGGCCAGGCGGTCTCGATGCCGTGCTTGGCTACCAGCAGCTTGTCGATCCGTCGGGCGGCAGCGCCCTGGTGCGCGTCCCGTCCTACGACATCTTCGACGGCAAGCTCTATGTCAGTGCTGAATTCGCCGACGGCACGGTCGCACACTTCTACGACGGCGCGCTGGTCACCGATTGGTTTGACGGTCGGGCGCGCGGAAAGTTCAAGGTGCTAGGCGGCACGACGGTGACGGGCGTCAAGGCCAACGGCACCTTCGAGATCACGGCGGCGGCGGCCGGCGGCATCGTCAACGCCGTGCGGATCGGCAGCGGTCTCGACGAGAACCTGCTTTCAGGCAACGTCCCGTTCAACACGGATGTCGCGACGACGGCGACCGATGTCGTGAACAACATCAACGCCAACCTGGTCGGCGCGCTGGCGGTCGGCTCTTTCACGATCACCGCCGCCGCTGCCGGCGGCGTGGTAACGGCGGTGCAGATCGGCGCGTTGACCGCGCCTAATCTTCTGACGGCGCCGGTCCCGTTCAACACCAGCATCGCCGTCACCGCTGCCGCCGTCGCCGCCAACATCACCGCCAACGCGGCGTCGCCCTACACGGCGGCAGCGGCGGCCGGCGTGATCACGCTGACGGCCAAGGCGCACACGAATGTCGACAACGGTAAGCTGGTCGTGGCGTCGAAAACTGGCACCGCCGCACAGATGACCTTTGGCGCCTTCGTCGCCTTCGCGGGCGGCAACGCGCCGTCGGCCTACACCGCCGAAAGCTCGCTAGGCGTGATCCGGTTGATCCGCAAGACCAACGACACGATCGACAACGGCAAGGCGATCGTCACGACCGACAACGGTCCTAACATCACGATCGCCAACGTCGGCACCATTACCGGCGGCGTCGCGGCGTCGCAGATCACGTCGATCAAGATCGACGGCGTCGAGATCACGAATGGTCCGATCGCCTGGGCCGGCGGTAATGAGGAGACGGCGCAGAGCATCGTCGACAGCATCAACGCGCATGTGTCGGCGCCGGAGTACACGGCGACGCGCAGCGGCACGACCATCAATATCGTCACCGATCTGCCGGGCGCCGATGCCAACGGGCGCAGCGTCGAGGTTCAATCGACCGGCGACATCACCATCCTGCCGGCGTCCTTCACGCTGACCGCCGGCTTCGATGCCAGCGAGTTTCAGCCTGGTGCCTTCGTCAAGACGATCAATACCAAGATGTACTCGACCTCTGAGAGCGTCTTGCACTACTCCGGCGTCGAGGAGCCGACGCAATGGAAAACCGATGTGACCGGCGCCGGTTTCATCAACATGGTCAATCAGGACGGCCAGTCGCAGACGCTTCTCGCGCTGGAGCGCTACTACAACGGCGTCGCCGTGTTCGCCCGCCGCAATGTGCAGATATGGACGCTCGATGTCGATCCGGGGTTGAACGTGCAGAAGCAGGTCTTGCGGAACACTGGCCTGGTGTCGCCGCCGTCGGTCGAGCAATTCGGAGATGCAGACGTTTTTTATCTCAGTGACAGCGGCGTGCGGTCCCTGCGAGCGCGCGATAGCTCGACGGCGGCGGCGGTCAACGACATCGGCACGCCGATCGACGAGACCATCGTCGCCGCGATCCATACCGTCGGGCCGGCGCAGGCGGCGAAGTCGCCGGCCGTGATCGAGCCGGTCGCCGGGCGCTATTGGCTGGCGATCGGCGACACCATCTACGCCTATACGCAATTCCCCGGCTCGAAGGTATCGGCCTGGTCGACCTACAAGCCGGGCTTCGTTCCTGAGTATTTCGTCACCGCCGATGACATGCTGGTGTGTCGGAGTGGTGATCAGCTTTACCAGGTCGGCGGGCCGACGGGCGACGAGATTGACGCTAGCTTGCTTGCGGTCGAGCTTTCGCTGATCGATGTGCAGAAGCCGGCGCACTTCAAGAACTGGAACGCGATCGACCTGGTCGTCGAGGGGAACTGGAAAATCTACGCTGGCTTCGAGCCGTTGAACACGATGGCGCGCGAACTGGTCGCCGAGATCAATGCGCCGACGCTGAGCATGCAGCGCGTTCCGGTCGCCGGCTACGGCACGCACGCGAACATCCGGCTAGAGTGTGTCGATGCCGCGCCCGCGCGGCTCGCCAATTTCATCATCCACTACGAGCTTGCCGATGTTGGTTAAACCGACATTCGAGGCGGTCTACTACATCGCGCAGCGCATGCGCGCAATCGACCAGCTAGAAGTGTTCTCGCTGCGCTGGAGCGATAGTCGCGAGGCGTTGACGGCGGCGGTGATGCAGCGGAGCAGCCTGGCTTGGATCGCGGCAGCGGCCGATGGCGAGCCGGTCTACGCCTGCGGTGTCATACCGGAGCGGCCGGGCGTCTGGTCGTTGTGGGGCTTCTCGACCGATCGCTGGCCAGAAGTGATGCGGCAGGTCAGCAAGATGATCCTGCGCGACTTTCCGCGCCTGCACGACGAGTGGCATCGGATCGATGTCATCACGCTCGCCGAGAAGATCGATGGTCACAAATGGCTGCGTCGCCTGGGCGCGGTCGAGACTTGCGACCTGGTCGGCTACGGCCGGCATGGTGAGGACTACAAGATGTTCACCTGGAGGTAGATCATGGGGTTCATGGGCGGCGGCGGTCCCGACGACAACAGCGCGCAGGAAGAAGCGCTCCGTCAAAAGCGGATCACTGAGGGCAAGCGCAAGGTCGCGGGTGCCTTCGCCGGCTTCACGCCGGACTTCTATGGGAGCCAGGCGCGAGCCTACAATGAATTCGCGCTGCCGCAGCTTGACGATCAGTACGCCAAGGCCGGACAGCAATTGAAGTATGCTCTCGCTCGACAATTCGGTACGACGCAGACCAGCGAGGCGGCGTCGCGCGTCGCCGACCTGTCAAAGCGCTACGCGCTGGCGCGGACCAACATCACGGAGCAGGGGCTACAGAAGTCGCAGGAGGCGCAGGGCAACGTCGAAGCCGAGAGGGGGAAGATTTTGCAGTCGTTGAATGCGACGGCCGATCCGGCGGCAGCGGCGCAGATGGCGATGTCACAAGCCAACCTTCTCTCGAAACCATCGGCCTTCGATCCGCTCGCCGATTTGTTCGGCAACGTGACGGCGGGCCTGGCGACGACGGCGCCGACCGGCGGCTATTCCGGCACGACACCCTATCCAGGCTACACCTTCGATCCTGTGAGCAATCAATACAAGAAGGCCGCGTCGAGGACCGTGAACTACTAGGAGCAGCGCGATGGGCGAACCTATCTCGACGACCGCAATGATCGGCATGGCCGTCGCCGCTGCCGGAGCGGCGATGCAGACGGCGCAGGCGGTGCAGAAGCGCAAGCAGATCGGCGACATCGCCGACTTCACGCGCAAGAAGGTCGAGGATGAGCGCAAGAAGGCGCTCGGAGCCTGGGAGCAGGGCTTGAACAAGCTGTCACCGGAGCAGCAGCGCCAGGCAATCGACGAGGAGACGGCGAAGCGACAGCAAGCCTACGAGGCCGCCGCCGCCGACAAGCCGCCAGAGATGAACATCATCAAAACTGATGAGGGAACGCCGACGATCGTCAAGACCGAGGCCGCGAAGCAGCTAGGGACCAAGCTCGACATGGCGCGGGCGCAACTTGCCGGGCAGGCGAAGATGTCTGGCTTCGATGCGAACACCTGGCTGCAAAACCTGGGGCTGACCAACCTGGGGCAGGAGATCGGCACGCGGGCGAATTTCATGCAAGGCTGGCAGAACGCCGGAGAGATGGACATCGCCAACGTGCAGGGCGCGAAGCCGAAGGTTCCGCTAGGCGACATGCTGTCATCGGCCGGCGGCATGATGATGAAGGTGCCGACGAGCGGCACGACGATGCCGGCGATGACGCCGGCCGACACACAGAACTTGAATTGGTACAACCAGATGCTTGGCGGCAGTCATCCGTAGGACAATGGTCATGGCGAAGATCAGCAACCCGATGTCGTCTGACAACCCTTGGAACGCAGGGTTCTCCAATCTTGGTCTGGCGTTGTTCGGCGATCCGGCGACGAGTGACAAGGCGCAGCTTGGCGCCTACCGCGAAGCCGAGACGACCAAGACCTACGACGAGATCAACCGCAAGCTGCGCGCCGACAAGGCGCTGGAGAGCCTACAGACGGCGATGTCGACGGTATTCAATGTCCCGCAGGGACAGACCTTGTCGGAAGAAAACTACCGGCAGGCGATGCCGTACCTCAGTCAGTATGCGATCGGCGCCGACTACAAGCCGTCCGATCTGGCCGATCTGATGCGGACGGGCGCGGCCTATAGCGGCGGCGGCAGCGACTTCAAGCGCAACGCGCTGATCGCGACCGGCACCGATCCCGGTCTCGACTTCGCGGGATCGCAACAGGAAGCCGAAGCCATCTCGCGCGGCAAGCCGATCACCTTGTCACCAGGCGAGCAGGTCGTCATGCCGAAGTCGCGGTTCGCGTCGACGACGGCGCCGACCTCGATGGCTGACACGATCGCGCCGCAGACCGCGTCGGTTCAATCGGAGCAGCTTCCTGTGCAGCCGACGCCGCACCAGGCGCCGGAAGTCTATAAGCAGACGATCCTCGATGAGGCCGAGGCCAGCGGTATCCCGCCGGAGATACTGACGGAGGTTCTGTGGCGTGAGAGCAAATTCCGGCTCAATGCCCTTGGCACGTCGGGCGAGCGCGGCATGGCGCAGACGATGGTCGACACCGCCGCCGCGCCAGGCTACGGCGCCGATCCCTACACGCCAGGCGTCGATCCTGGCGCCGACATTCACTTCGCCGCGCAGTATCTCTCAGGGTTGAAGAAGCAGTACGGCACCTGGGACGCCGCGCTGACCGCCTACAATTGGGGCGCTGGTAATTATGAGAAGGGCGGCATCGGCGGGCGACCGGCGTCGACGACTGACTATGTGACCGACATCCTCCGCAATGCCGGGCTGCAACCGGATCAGGCGCAGACGACGCAGGCGGCGGTGACGCAGCAACAACCTGTTCAAGTCGCCGACGCCAGCGGCGGCGTTCCTGACATCTTCGGGCCGGGAGGCGGTGTCTACACCGCGCCGAAACCGGAAGCGCCGCTCGAAGTGTCCGGCGGTGCCAGCGTCTACGAGCGCAATCCGAACACTGGCTTGCTGGAGCTAAAGGTCACCGCGCCGAAGATGCCTGACGTGGTTAGCGGCGGCGCGACGACCAAGGTCGGACAGCCGACGCCGGCCGACGATCAGCGCATTCGCGAACTGCTCAGCAACCAGCTTGGCGTCGACATCAATTACTTCACGCAGAACGTGCTAGGCACGTTGCCCGACGCCGACCTCACCGCCTATGTCAAGGCGGTCGACGATGCCTGGAACACCAGCAACGGGAACATCAATGATGCCGTCGTCGCCGGCTTGAACTGGCTCAATAGCAATTACGACATCGCCAAGCCGACTGATCCGTCGGGACCGTTCAACGCGACTGACTTCTCGATGGTGCCGAAACAGGCGCCCGCGACGCCGGCTGCGCCTGCCGCCGGAACCGCGTCAGCGGCGGCGCCCGCGCAATCGACGGCGATGCCGGCCGCGCAGGACCGCGTCGTCGGCACGGTCTACGACACGCCGGCACATGGGCCGCTGCGTTGGACAGGCGTACCGGGGGCAGAGTGGGAGGAGCCGTAGATGCCCGATGATCGGCTGAGTATCCCGCTCCTGTTCACGCCGGCAGCGGCGACCGAGACGCCTGTTAGGAAGCGGACCTTTAGCGACGCCGAAGTCTCAGCGCCGCAGCAGTCGGCAGCGCCAGCGGCGCCGACGGCGAAGCGGACTTTCAGCGACGCCGAAGTCTCAGCGCCGCGACCGGCGGCATCGCCGACGCTGCACGCCGACCTGGCGCGCACGCTGCCCGACATCTTCGGCGCGCCGACGCCGCCGCAGGCGATCCCCGCCTACGATCCGAACACCGGCACGACGATGCGCGCCGGGCCGACGGTGCAAGCCGCAGACATTGCGACGCAGACGGCGCAGCGGCCGGGACCGACGATTGCCGCAGCGGCGCAATTGCCAATCGCCGACCCGACGGCCGGCGAGCGCTTCCTGGCGCATGGCGAGCGCGGCTTCGAGAACACCTTGTTGGGCCAGGCGCGGTCGAATGTTCAAGCCGGCGAGCAGTACGCGCGCCAGGTCGAGCAGCTTGACGCGATCATCGCCTACGCGGAGGGCCAGGGCAGCAACGTCGCGCTTCCGCTTGGCAGCGATTTTCAGATGCCGGTCAAGGAGACGCTGCCGCTGCCGGGCGGTGCCAGCAAGACCTACATCTCGCCGCAGGCGCCGGTTCGCGATCCGCTGACCGGGATTATCGCGCCGGCTGCGATGGACCCGAACGATGTCGCGCAGCAGACGCTTGGCGGGCCGTTCGCCGGCCGATCGCTCGATGATCTCCGCAGCGAGCGCAACCGGGCGCAGGCTCAGTATGACCAGATGCACGGCGGCTGGCTGGCGCGCGAGCATCAGGTCGCCGGTCAGTACGAGGCGATGCCGGGCGCGCATGATGTCGCCGGCTACGTCGCCGCCGTCGGCGGCGAGCTTGGCGGCGGCATGCTCTCACCGGAGAACTACATCCCGGCCGGGCGCGGCGCGACGCTGCTCAGGACCGCCGGGCGCGAAGCCGTCGTCAATGGCTTGATCGGTCTGCTCACCGATCCAATCGTGCAGCGGTCGCAGGTCTCGACCGGCGCGCGGAAGGAATACGATCCGACGCAGACGCTTATGGCCGGCGTCACCAGCGCCGTCGGCGGCGGTGCGTTGCCGATCGCCGGGCGCTTCATCGGGATCGCGAAGAATTGGTTGTCGCGCAAGCGCGGCGTGCGGCCGGAGGCGATCGATGTCTCGACTATCACGCCGGAGGAGCAGGCGGAATTCGCGCGCTCTCCCGACGTGCAGGCGTTCATCGACGCGCACGCCGATCAATTGACGCCGCAGCAGGTCGACGTGCTGACCAAGCGACTGGAGACGCGGCGGGCCGCCGAAGCCGATCCGGTCGAGAAGGCGAGACAGGCGGCGGCGACGCAAGAGCGGTTGTCAATGACAGAGCAGCCGCCGGTCGAAGGGGGCGCGCCGGTTCCGCCGGAGCAGCGGCGCGGGCCGGCGGCGAAGCAGGGGCGTCAGCAAGAGGCCGAAGTCGAGACGCTGCGGCGCGAGATCACTGGCGTCGCAGAAGGCGAGATCGCGCCCGGCGCGGCCAACCTGCCGCGTGCGCGCGAGCCGCTGCCTGGTGTGATCACGCCGGAGCGCTACGCTGCCGAGGAGCGCCTGCCGCTGGCGACGGAGCTTCGCAGCGGCAAGTACAACCTGTCGGCGGTGATCGAGCCGCAGCCGACCAGGCTGACGCCGGAGGAGATCGCGCACCAGGCGCGGGCGATGGGAGCCGAAGGCGGCGCCGGCATGCGCGCCGAGGAGGGGCAGGGCGCGCCCGCGATCGAGGCCGGAGCGGCGCGGCTGACGGCACCGGCAGCACGCCAGCCAATGACGCCGACGGATATTCAGGGGCAGAGAGAAGCCGGCGGTGCCTTCGCGCTTGCTGAGCGGCAGCGGGCGCGAGCGGTCGAGACGCCGGGCGCCGTCGACGTGTCACCGGCCGGGCGCACGATGGGTGCTTCGCCGGAGCGCGTGATCCTCGACCAGGGCTTCCCGGTTCGCGTGGTCCGGCAGCAAGGCAAGAATGCGGTCGTGCGGCGCTACGATCCCAGGACCGGCCGCGATGTCGAGGGATCGATCGACTACGTTGTGCCGATGCGGAACCTTTCGACGACGAGCTACGCCAAGGAGCCGCGCCTGGCACAGGACGTACAGCAGCGCGTGCGCGGGCCGCGTCCGCCGGAGACGGCGCGCATGCCAGGCGAGGGTGTCGGCCGCGAGCAGCGCCAGACCTACCGGATGACGCCGCCCGATGTCGGCGAGCCGCCGCACGTCGGCCGTGCGCCGTTTCCCGAACAGCCGGGCGGTCCTCACCCTGGTCGGCCGCGTCCGACCTTCGAGGATGTCATGCGCCGCTTCCACGAGGAGATGCGGCGCCAGGCTGAGGAAAGGGCGCGGTCGCAGCGCGAGCGCACACAGTACCGCCGCAGCGAGCAGGAGCAGGCACAGGCGCGGGCGCGGCAGCGCTACGAGGGGAAGCGCTCGACCAACACACCGCAGCCGCCGGACCAGGACGGTCGGTATCACACCGATCCCGATGGCTATGTCCTTTCGACCGGCGGCGGGCCGATCATCTTCGGCGACCAGAAGCAGGCGGCGCGTTGGATCGTGCGGGCGCAGCAGGCGACCGACCAGCGCTTCGAGATCGTCAATCATCCAAGGGGCGAAGGGTTCTCCGCTCGCGAATTCACGCGCTACGAGGAGCCGCCGGCCGGCGAGGCGCCTGGCGGGCCGCAGGAGCCGCCGCCAGGGGGAGAGGGGCAAGCACCGCCCGGCGGGCCTGAGCCACCGCCAGAGAGGCCGCAGGCACGCCAGGAGGCGCCCCTGGCGCCCCTGGCGATCAAGGAGGCACCGGGACCGGCGGCGAGAACTGCGCCGCAGCCGGAACCGGCAGCGGAGCCGGCGCCGGAGCATCGTCCCGCTGCGGCGCCGGAGCCGGCTGCACAGGAGCGAGTAACGCCGGTCGAGGAGCCGGTTGCACAGGCGCGAGCAACGGAGCAACCTGCGCCAGAGGTTGCGACTGAGGCAGCGCCAGAGCCAGCGCCACAACCGGAAGCTCAGGGACCGGCGGTAGAAACACAACCGACGCCGGCACCGAAGAAGCCGGCGCGTGCGCGGAAGGCCAAGGCGCCCGTCGAGGAGCCTGTGTCAGAGCCGCAGACTGATCTAGGCGAGCGCGTCGAGCCAGCGCCGGAAGCGGATCGACCGCCTTTCGAGGGCGTGAAGGGTCTCGACCTCAATGAGGCGCGCGAGAAATATCGCAACCTGGTCGACGCCTATTGGAACCGCGAGACCAAGTACACCGATAAGCACTTCGACGAGATGATCGGTCGAGCGCGGGAGGAGATCGCCGGCGCCGAACATGCCCTGGAGCAGACCAAGGGTCAGGGCATGAACCAACAGCGTCACGCCATGATGGAGAAGGCGCGCAAGGCCAGGATCGAGATCGCCGTCTACGAGCATCTGAAAAAGACCGGCTACCCTGAGCCGCCGACGCTGCGCGAGGGTTACCATGCCGTCGAGGACATCGACAAAGCGTCGCCGCGCGACATGATCGAAGTCGGCGATCAGCGCGTGCGCGCGGGCGACTGGCAAGGCACTGGCAACATGATCTGGCGCAAGGGCTTCGATCCCGCCTACGACGAGGCGTGGGGCAAGTCGAAGCTGCCGATCAAGGAAGCCGCGCGCAACGCAGAGCAGATGCGCGAATTCATGGACAAGAGCCGGAAGGCGGCGACCAAGGAATTCAAGCCCATCTTCGCGCACCAGGTTAGCGAGAAGCTGACGACCGTGTACGGCAAGGTCGGCGACAAGGTCGTCGCGATGAACGCTAAATTCTATGACTATGCCGTCAACCAGCACGGTCTCGATGTCAAGGCCGACAAGGACGGGAGCGTGTTCGCGTTCTACGATGGTGACAAGCTCGTCGGCCTGGCCGCTGGCTTCCGAACCGAACCGAAGATCGCCGCCAACATCGACAAGATCGCGGGCGAATTCGAGGCGCCGCTGAGCGGTAAGGAGGCGATGAAGTACCGCAAGGCGCCGCGCCCGGCGCCGGAGGCGCGCATGTCGCAGCCGCGCACCGGAGCGGAGCCGTTCAAGCCGTCGAAGGAGCAGAAGGCGACGGCGCAGCGGTTGCAGAAGGAATTCACGTCATCGCTAGAGGAGCCGCGCGCAGAGGCGGCGGCAGCGCAAGAGCGACGGATCGCCGAGTACACCGCCGAGAGTAAGCGCAAGACCGAGGCGCCCTTCCCGACCGAGGAGGAGCGTGCTGCCGAGAGCGCTCGCGAGCGGAAGATCAGCGACTATGAGAACGCGATTGACAGCATGACCAAGAGCGCGCAGGGGCGCTACACGCAGGCGGTGCCGGGCGGCAGTCACATGGAGCCTAGCGTCGCCCTTGGCTTTCGCGATGGCGTGCATGGCGTCGATCGGCGCAGCACCGGGCCGTCCTACGACTTCGGGCGGCGCGCGGGCGCTGAGTTTGCGAAGGAACATCCGGCGCCGCCAGGCTACGAGGCGCCGACCTTCGTCGAGCGCACCTTGCAGACGGCGCGCGGTGCTGAGACCAAGATGGTGATCCCGAATACCCTCGAAGCAATCGAGGGCGTGCTGGAGCGCACCAGCGGATCGAAGGGATTGTCGACCTTCTACAGCAACCCGATGTTTGATCCCGCGCTATGGCGGAAGCTGGCGGGTGACATCGGCGGGTTGGGCCGCACCATTGGCAACGCCTTGACCAAGACGGCGTCGGGCGCGACGTACATCGCCAAGCGCGGGCGCGACGAGGGCCGCGCCCTTGGCTTGACGCCGATGGGATCGGTGCTGCATGCGATCCGCGCCAAGTACGCGCACAGCAAGGCGCTGGCCGAACACGTCGACATGATCGCGACCGATCGCGGCAGCGGGCGTCATCAGCCGGAGACCTTCGCCGAAGCCGTCGAGCGGTCGAGCAACGCCTTTGCCAACAAGGTCGAGAACGCCATCGAGGCCGCCTTCGGCCGGTTCTCGAAGCCGGAGGAGCGCGCGGTGCTAGGCGATCTCCTGGCGCGGCGCCGGCCGTCGGGCAGGGTCACGCCGGAGATCAGGAAGGCATGGTCGGAGCTTCGCCATCTCCTCGACCTGCGGCACTTCGATGCCGAGAAGGTCGGCGCCGGCATCGGCTACGTGCCAGGCTACCTGCCGCGCATGCTCGACACCGATGCGGTCGGCAAGGACCGCGAGGGGTTCATCAAAGCCGCCGGCTCGATGTTCAAGAAGATGGGCTTCGACGATCACGTGACGGCAGCGGAGACGCTGTTTCAGCAAGCGATCTTCGGCGACGACATCGAATTCTCGCGGCCGGGCCTGGGCTTCGGCCAGCGCCACGAGAAGCCGCGCAGCTTCCCGAAAGAGGCCGACGAGGTAATGCGGAAGTACCTGCTGCACGACCCGCTCGAATTGCTGCAACGCTACGGCATCGCGTCGGCGCGTCGGATCGAGAGCGCGCGTCGCTTCGGGCCGAACGGCGAGAAGATGCAGGAGCGCCTACGCCAGGCATCGCGCGACGGTCTCAGCACCGAGGACTTTCAGACCGTGCAGCGGTTGACGCAGGCAATCCTTGGTCACGGCACCTACAGCGCCGACAACACGGTGAGCAGTCACCTGGCGTCGGCGATCAACCTGCTAGGCCAGGTGGCGCTCCTGCCGCTCAGCGCGATCTCGTCGCTTTCGGAACCGTTCACCGCCGCCGTCACGCGCGGCGGTTTCCGGGGCGCGCTCGACGGCGCCAAGGCATTCGGTCACACCTTCGCTCAGCTATCAGGCGGCGCGTTTTACAAGGAGGCGCAGGACTTCGCGCGCATGAACGGCATCATCTCGCGCGGTGGGATGGAGCAGATCATGCACAACCGTTTCGGCGACCAGGCGTTCAAGCGTTGGCAGCGCCGGATCACGGAGCAATTCTACGAGCGCAATCTGTTGGCGAAGCTGACGCGCGGCCAGCGCACGGCGATGACGATCGTCGGCCGGGCGCAGCTTGACCAGATGACCAGAGCCGCCGCTGCCGGCGACGCGACCGCGAAGCTGGAGCTACGCGAGCTTGGCATCGACGAGGCCAACCTGCCGAAGTTCGCCAAGTTCCTTACCGATCACGACGGCTACGTGACGATCGACCAGATGGCGAAGGCCGGCGAGATGGGCCGGCAGTACAGCCAGGCCGTCGCGCGCCTGGTTGACTACACGATCCAGAACCCGAAGAAGTACGACAAGGCGGAACGGGCGACGACCTCGCAGCGGGCGATCTTCGCGCTGATGAGCTTCAATTACGCCTACTGGCGCAATGTGCAGAAGTCGACCCTCCGCAAGATCGCGCAGGGCGCCAAGACCGGCGACCCGTCGCGCGTGATCTCGATGATGGCTGGCTACAGCGTGGCCGCCGGCATGGCGATGCTGTTCGGCTATGGTCGCGAGAAGCTGCTTAACGGCGACCAATGGGAGCAGCGGCCGGATACCGACAAGGCGATGCTCCTGGCGACGCGCTCCAATCTGTTCGGGCTGCTCGACCCGATCGTCAACACCCTGGTTGGCGGCTTGAAGTACGACCGCTCCTTCGCCGACCTTGGCATCGGCGCCTACGCCGCCATCCCCTACCAGCTTGCCGATGCGACGATGGAGTACCTGCGCGACACGTCGCACACCAACACGTCGAAGCGCAAGCTGGTGCGGGCGATCTATGGCTCGACTGTCCTGCCGCTGATCGAGGGCGGCATCTCAGCGCTGCCGGCCGGGCGCCTGGGCGTCGTCGGCGAAGCCATCGCGTCGTCGACCATGTTCTCGTCGGCGGCGCCGATGGTGAAAAATGCGATCGTCGATCTGTTTGCCGGGAAGAAGCACACTCGCAAGAGCGGCGGCGCGGCCGGCTTCCGCGAGAGCGCTAGCAGCGGAAGTGGTTTCCGGCAGAGTACCGGCGAGAGCGCTGGCTTTCGTTGAAAATCAGCGCTCTGCCGGACAATTACCGTGCAACCGACACGAGCTTTCTGAATGAATTCAGTGTCGTGACGGTGTCGGGTTTGAAGTGAGACACTGTCTTACCCCGACACTAAACCGACGGTGCGTTGTCAAGCATTTACGCGCTAAAGTGTAGGAACAACGCGAGAAGTGTCGGGCCGGAAACTGCCAAGTGTCGGGTGACAATTACCGTGCAGTCACCCCGATGTTCCGCCTTTGTCCGGGGGGTTTCGGACAGTTTTCGTACACCTACACTGACCCGACAACAGCCTGTCAACGGCAACGACAGGTCGTCGCCGGACAGGTTGTTTGGAATGATTGCAAAAGTCAGCCTGACGTATATCAATGCCAGGGCGCCGACGACTTGCTACAAAAGCGAACGGGCGGTCGTCTCACGAAAGAACGACCGCCCGCCCGTCGTGCCGATCACATGATCCCCTGAGCATCACTCAGGGGAGGTAGCTACGATCGACGCGACCTCTTGGCCGCCAGTGACGCAACATTATCGGGTTGCCGCTGGCGGCCGATTGATAGGCTCTTGCGGGTGATCTCAGCATGATCACCGCCGATGACTTTGTAGTAGACGCGCTGAATAGTCGGGACCGAGGTATTCGAGATGTCGGATGCTTTTTGGGGATCGACTGCCGGAATGCCGAGACGCCGATTGCCGGCGAGCAGATGGGTCAAACCTGTGTGCTTGAAGGTGTGGCCGGAACCTCTGACCTCACCCTCCTCGTCGACCAGACCAGCGGCGCGTAATACAGCCTGGAGCTTCTTGTACAGGCTGGCCTTCGAGCCGAGGACGTAGTCGGTGTCGCTGCCCTTCCACTTCCAAGCCCATCGAAGCAGGTCGTATAGCTCCTCGTCAAGTTCGGCGAACGGCGCCGGCTTGATCCCGCGCAGATGCCGGCGATCGGGCTGCTTGCGCTCGCGCCCCATCGGCGAGTAGACGCGGGTGAAGTCGAAGCTCATATTGTCCCAATCGACCAAGTCCCATCGGGCATTGAGGATGCGGTCGCTGCGCGCCATCGTCTTGTAGGCGATGACGACAAACAGATGCTCCCGGCAGGGCGGACCAAGGTCCGGTCGCGGCGACATCGCCGCCGCCGCGCTGACGATGGCGTCGATCTCGTCATGGGTATAGACCTCCTCGCGCGGCTCCGACGCCTTCCGGCAATTGATCACCGGGACCAGGTCGGAGGCGATGCGTTTGCGCCGGATGAGGAAGTTCAAGTACGTCAGCACCAGGCTTTGTAGGTACAGGATGTTAGCGTCCGACTGCACCGCCGCCGCCTTGCGCGGCTTGCGGAAGCGCATATAAGTGAACGGTTCGGCCTGGAGATTATTCCAGTAGGTGTCCATCGCTTCCTCGTCGTGCGCCATCTCGGCGATCAGGCGCGGGCCTAGACTGGCCTTCGGCAACAGCGCCGCCGGCTCGTCGGGCGGCTGGTAGATGCCGAGACGCCACATGGCGCCGTCGATCTTGGCGAGGGCGTCGGCTTTCTTCACGCCGATCTCCTCGCGCCATTGCAGGTAGCCGGCGGCGTGCGTCAGCTTGTCGCCGCGCGCCGCCAGGTGACGCTTCTCCGCTTTGAAACGGTCCTCGAAGGCTTGGGCTTCGGCCAGCACCTTGGTGCCAGTGCTGACCTGGTAGTCCTGACCGTTCTTGGTCCCGCGCAGCACGTAGTTTCCTTCGCCGCGCTTGTGCAGGATCGGGCCGGTTGAGGGGCGGCCTGCCCGCTGGTGTTTCATTCGTCGTCTCCTGTGATGATCGACTGTAGCTCGCGCAGGTTGATCGCGGCGGCTTCCATAGAGGCCGCCAGGGCGGCGATCATCGGGCCGGCTCTCTCCATGCGCTTCGACCGCTCGCGCTGCCGGGCGAGCGCCGCGCGGGCCTTGGCGGCGTTCTCCTCGATGTATGGCACCAGCGCCCGGCCGTTGCCCTTGTGAGCCTTGTACTCGCCGCTGGCGATGCGCTTCTCCCTGATCTGCCGCGCGACCGGGACGCCGTTGTCCTCTAGCTGGCCGTAGCGGCTGTTCACCAGCGCCTTCTCGGCGTCGATACCAGTGATCTTGTTCTTGGAGAGGTAGCGGCGAAGTCCCTTGCGCGCCGTCTCCAGGTTGGTCGTGCCAAGGTCGTGAACACTCCATTGCGTGCCGTCGCCCTTGGGAACGCGGATGATGATCTGCCCGTTGGGGTGGGCGTAGAGATCGATGCCTTGCGGCTTCGGGGTGTCTGCCTGTGTCATTTAACTGCTCCTGCTGAGGCTGGTCGCTTGCCCTTCTTGGCCTTCTCCTTCCGCTGCTCCTTGTATTTTTTCCAGAGGTAGCCGGTCTCCTTGATCACGGTCGCGATGACCTGCTTAGGCTCTCGCGTCTGAAAGTCGACGACGCCATGCAAAGGTGAGTACGCCTGACGATCGGCATGCTCGATCCGCAAGCTGCGGTGCAGACTTCTAGAGTGACCGTTGGCGAGCATGCTCATGTAAACTTCTAGGTCTCGTTTGCGGACGTGGATCGGCCGTCCTGGGATGAACGGCAGGAGACCGGCATAGGAGTGATTGCAGAGAACCCCGGTCGAGACGCCGCAGATGCGAGCGGCTTCGGCGCGGGTGAACAGATGATCGTCAGGGTAGTTATGAAAGCGATGTGCGAGCGTCGTCATGTTTTTCACCATCGTGGAAGTTTGAAGGTTTCGCCTTTCTGACGCGCCTCATCAAAGCGCACGTAAAGCTCCTCGAAGAAATCGGCGACATCCTTGGTCAGCACGAGGCGCGCATTCCAGATGATGCTACGAGGATCATCCTTCTTGGTCTGCCGCGAGATGACGCCTTCGTCGACCATCGGCTCTTGCTGAGTGATCGGCGGAAGGAGATCGGCGATCGTGCATCCCAAGGCGTCGACAATCTTTTCGAGATTGAGACGGCTAGGAAGCATCTCGCCCTTGCAGTAGCTAGAGATCAGGTCGCGCTTCTTTGCAACCTTGAACCCTCGACTGTCCTCTTTTCTTCCCCAAATCGCTGCCGCCAAATCGCTCTGCGACCAACCCTTCCGATTGAGGAGAGCGGTCAGACGCTTCGAGAAGATGGCGGGTGTTGTGTGCATGAAAGGGATAGGCGGCAAAAAAGCCTTACTCTCTTTCGTGCCTTCTTCCGAGGAGCGCACAGAGCGCTCCTGAGAAGATTTCTTCTTGGACATCGTGAGCATTCCTTCCGTGATTTAATTGCCTAACGTGGGCTGTCATGATGAGTGACAACCTGTTACAGGATAGACCTTCCTCCTAATTAGGGGAAGGGGTTTTGTCGGCTTACCGTAGGGCGACAAAACGACGCCGATCGGCCGCCTGGCGACCTCCGAAAACGGCTTGTTCACCCTATTGACATATTGATCACGGTCGGCTTACCGTAGGGTTAACAGACCGACAATGGTCTCGCTTTGGGAGGGACCGATGCGAAAGCCAGGGCCAGTAAAGCCCAAGGCCAGGTGGGACGTTCACCGGCTGATCTCGGCGGCCGGCGGCGACCAGCCGTTGATCGTGGCACACCGCGACTTGGGCTTCTACCCGCTGACTTACTCTCAGATCGGGCAATGGAAGCGTCGCCGAACGCTGCCGGCCGAACGATTGGCCGAAGTCCTGATCACCCTGCACCATCGCGCACCGGGGATGAACGTATGGGACTACATCATGCAGGATCGCTGACCCGCCGGCATTATCTCGGAAAAACGGCGGTCGTGATAGATGGACTTTGGGCCAATACACCGGACGGGGCGCCGGCTGGTATTGTCGTGGCGCACGCCTTCGTTTCGGAGACGTGCGACCTACGGTTGAGGACGGGGCGGGTGTTGTACAACGTCCCGATTGGCTGTCTCGCATTTGAAGGTGAGGGGCATGGACCGCGAATTGACCTGCCTGCGCCGTCGGCTGCTCGACCCGGCGACGGTGATGGCACAACGCGCCGATGACGCACGCCTGCTAGGACGGGTGCGCGCCGGAGACCGCGATGCCTGGATAGTCTGGTTTGAAATCTACGGCTGCTACTGCGAGGCGACGAGAGCGTGACACAGCACACCTACAAGATCGACGACCGGACCTCGATCATGGTCACCGACCTGCTGCGGAAGCCGGTCGGCGGCAAGAGCAGGAAGCAGGTTCGGCGGCTGCACTTCGCCATCCTGGCGAGCGGCATGTCGGGACACTTCTCGCTGCCGCCGCAGCCGGGCGCTCTCTTGGAGCAGATCATCGGGCGCCTGGTCAAGAAGGTGCAGCGGGCCAAGAAGGCGGCCGACGGATAATGCTGATCGTCGTCGGCATCGATCCCGGCGTCCGGCCGACGCTCTGCCGGATCGGCGCCGACGGCGCAGTCGACTTCGACGAGCAGACCGCCGTCGTCGTCAAGCGAGGGAAGGGGAAGCGCACCGTGCCGCAGCCGGCTCTCATCGCCAACATCCTGCGTCGATGGGCGCCCGACATCGTCGTGATCGAGGCGGTGCAGCCGGTCGGGCGGCCGGAGGGGAAGCAACGCAGTCCGATGACCGGCGGGCTTTTGATGCACGCACGCGGCATCGCCGAGGGCTGCTGCGCCGGCATCGGCCTGCCCTGCGAACTGGTCGCGCCGTCGGCCTGGACGCGCGAGATGAAAGTGCGCGGCGGTCCCGAAGGGGCGCGCCAGCGCGCTCTTGAAATCAATCCGATGCTGGCGAAGGCGCTGGCGCACAAGAACAGCCACAACAAGGCCGCCGCGTTCCTGCTCGCCCGATGGGCGCTGCTGACGCTGGCGCCGAAGCATCCTTTATTTTGACCGGAGTGTCGGGGTACTGTCGGACTATGGGACTACCGTTCCCCTACCAACACGTCGGCGCCCGCTTCCTCGCTGAGCGGCGCTACGGCGCGCTATTCGACGAGATGGGCGTCGGCAAGTCGTGCGAGGCGATCCTGGCCGCCGACTTGATCAAGGCGGCGTCGGTCCTGGTCGTGGCGCCGAACATCGCGCTGATCAATTGGACGCGCGAGATCGCCGAATGGTCGCCCGGCTCGACGGCATCGATCCTCCGCAACGACGCCATCTCGCCGGCCAGGTTCATGGTCGTGAACTACGACCTGTTCTCGGTGCCGGGCCGGTTCATCTACCAGATGCGCGACGCGCGCTTCGACCTGATGATCCTCGACGAGGTACAGGCGATCAAAAATCACGGCGCCAAGCGGACGCAGAACATCTTGTCGTCGAGGGGCATGGCGCGCCAGGCGCAGCGGGTATGGGCGCTCAGCGGCACGCCTTGCCCGAACCATCCCGGCGAACTCTACGCGCTCCTGGTCGCGATGTTCCCCGATCCGCTGCGGCTCGCCGACGGCGCCATCATGTCGTACATCTCTTTCATCAATCGCTACTGCGTCGTCGAGGACCGGCCGGCACCGCTGCCGCCGAAGATCATCGGCGCCCGCAACATGAACAGCTTGCGCGAACAGCTACGACCGTTCGCGCTGCGCCGGACCTTGGCCGAAGTCTTGCCGGAGCTTCCGCCGCTGCGCTTCTCGACCGTCACCCTCGATCCCGGCGACGTGCTGGCGCGGATCGAAGCCGACCATCCTGAGATCGAGATCGTTCGCAAGCTGCTGGTCGCGGCGATGGAGATCAAGGAGAGCGAGGACGATCGCAACGGCGTTCTCGCCAACATCCTCTTGAATGAGGACAGCGAGCTACCGCTGGCGACGATCCGCCGGCTCTACGGCGAAGCCAAGGCCGGGCTGGTCGCGGAATGGCTGACGGAGGAGCTTGCCTTCGGCGGTCTCGACAAGGTCGTCGTGTTTTTCCATCACCGCCAGGTCGCGACCGTGCTGCACTCGATGCTGCAAGGCTTCGGCTGTGCGCTGATACACGGCGACATCCCGCCGACGCTGCGCCAGGCGGCGATCGATAACTTTCAGCGCGCCGTCGCTTGTCGCGTGCTGCTCATTCAACTCGACATCGGACATCGCGCCATCACCCTCACCGCCGCCGCGCATGTCGTGTTCGCGGAAGCCTCTTGGACACCGACCGTCAACGTGCAGGCGGCACGCCGCTGCGCGCGTCTCGGTCAGACCCGCGCCGTGCTGGCGCGGTTCATGACGCTCGCCGGCTCGCTCGACGAGATCATCATGCGCGTCGTCGCGCGCAAGACTGCCATCCTGGCTCAGCTATTCCCTGATTTCGAGGAGACGACCGATGCCGCTGACACTCACTGAATTCACGTCCATCGTGCAGCACCTTCAAGGTCTGATGCTAGGCCAGCAACAGCGCGTCGTCTTTCACGGCGAGCAGGAGCAGCCGCAGCACGCGACGGAGCCGCTGATCATCGCCGCGCTCGACCGCTTCTCGGTGTCGATCGATCGCGTCACCGGGCTGATCGAGAAGGCGATGGCGGGACAGGCGCAGGAGCAATTGACCGAGACACCGCCGAAGCCGCGCGGGCGCAAGCCGGCGGCGGCGGCAGGGAACGGACAGGTGCAGACGCCTGATCCGTTGGGGGCGCCGTCGACGGTGCAGGAGCCGCCTGCCTCTGCACCAGCGGCGGCGCCGCCCAAGCCCGCGACCGTTGCGCCGGAGCCGGGCATGCCCGACTTCCTCAATCGCGCCAAGCCAGCGGCGGGCGTGTCGCCGGTCCCGGCAGCGACGGCGTCGCCGGTCCCGCCGGAGCAGCCGGCGGCAGCGGTGACCAGCATGTACACCGAGGACCAGGTCAAGGCGGTGCTGCGCGCCTACATGAACAAGTACGGCGCCGATGGTCCGAACCGGCTCACCGAATTGCTGAAAGGCTACGGCACGACGCAATTCTCCTCGTTGCCAAAGGAGCGTTGGGCCGAAGTCGTCGCCAAGGCCAACCAGGAAATGATGCTGTGAGCATGCCGGCGCCGTCGCTCGCGAAGGACATGGCGCGCGTCGTCATGGCGGGCGTCGAGGTTGTGCAGGATCACGTGAAGTCCTGCCAGGCGTCGCTGCTGCTGGCCGAGAAGCACGTGCGCCAGCGCGCCGTCGAGAAGCACGGCGGCATCGGCGAGGCGTGGCGATACTTCGCCAGTCCCGCGATCCTCGACCTGGCGAAGGCGCTGCGCCGGCTGGAGCGCGTCGATGCCGACGGATGACCTCGAAGATTTCGTCGCCGACTTCGTCACCGAGACCGGCCTGGCCTGGTGCGTGCGCGCGGTACCGATGGGGAAGCAGGAGCCGATCGACATCTGGCTTCCGAAGTCGCAATGCGAGCGCGAGAGCGATCGTCTATGGAGGGTTCCAGTATGGCTGCTGAGGAAGCACGACCTGATCTGAGCAAGTACCCCGCTCTAAAGATGATCGTCGATCTGAGCGGCGAGGCTTGCATGATCTGCGATCATCGCATGGCGCACTACGAGAACGTCGACATGATCTTCTGCCCGGTCTGCGCCAACAACGAATTCGGCAAAGAGATCGTCGACGCCGTTCGGGCGCGCGACGAGGAGAAGCGCAGTTAGAGGAGGGAAGTCCTATGTCGTTCGCGGTCCTGCCTTTCATCGTCTGCCTGCTGATCCTGCTGATCCTGTGGATCGTCGTCGAGGTTGTCTTGAAGTACATTACGCCGCCGTTCCCGCAAATATGGCTGATCGTGCGGGCGGTGTTCGCAATCCTGGTGATCCTCTGCATCCTGCACGCGCTAGGCGTGTTCCAGGCGCCCGTCACACTGACATGACCGAAACCGCACGACCGCACGCAGAGCTAGGCGCATCGACCGCTGACCGTTGGATGGAGTGTCCCGGCAGTCCTGGTCTGATCCGCTCGCTGCCGAAAGAGCTATGGTCCGGCGCCAGCATCTACGCGCTCGAAGGCACGGCAATGCACCGGGCCGGCGAGCAATGGCTGACGACCGGCCTGGAGCCGGATTGGATACTGTTCCAATGGGAGGGCATCGAGCTAGACGAGGAGATGGTCGAGGCGGTCAAGCTCTACGTGCAGGTCGTGCGGGCCGATCAGCACGAGTACGGCGGCGAACTGCTGATCGAGAAACGCTTCGACCTCGATCGCCTGCGTCCCGGCATGTACGGGACCAACGACGCCATCCTGGTCCGCTGCCGCGACAACGTCGTGCGCGTCTACGACTTCAAGGGCGGCAAGGGCGTCCTGGTCGAAGTCGTCGGCAACCGACAGCTTCTCTACTACGGCTACGGCGCCGTCATCAACCTGGCCGGCTTGAACATCGAGGCGGTCGAGCTTGTCATCGTGCAGCCGCGCGCCCGCCATTCGGCCGGGCCTGTGCGGCGCTGGCGCGTCGACCTGATCGATGTCTACGACTGGAGCATGGACCTCTTGAAGGCGGCAGAGGCGACCGACAATCCGCTGGCGCCCCTGCGCGCCGGTTCCTGGTGTCGCTGGTGTCGGGCTGCTGGCGTCTGTGTCGCCTACCGCGACCATGCACTCGCGCAAGTCGCGCTCCAATTTCCCGATCTCACACAGGTGTCGCCATGTCCGCTCTGACCCTCAATAAGCCGCCGCAGGCGCTCGCCGATCCGCGCATGATGACGCCGGAGCAGCTTGCCATGCTGCTGCCGAAGCTCGACCTGGTCGAGGATTGGATCAAGCTGGTGCGCGAGTGCGCGCACGCCGCCGCTGAGCATGGCGTCGTGATCCCCGGCTACAAGCTGGTGATGAAGCGCGGGCGCCGGCAATGGATCGACGAGGACCGTCACATCATCGCGGCGCTGCACGAGATCGGCTTGTCCGACGAGGCGATCGTGGAGATCAGCCTGCGCTCGCCCGCGCAAATCGAGAAGAAGCTACCGAAAGAGAAGCGCGGCATCGTCGCGCTCTACGCGCAGATGATCTCGTCAGGCACGACCCTCGCGTCTGATGACGATGTCAGGCCGCCGGTCCCGTCACAGGGGTTCACGGCCTTTCCCGAACTGCCGGCGGCTCCGGCAGCATCGTTGAAAACTGAGGAGACTAAAGATGGCGCTACCAAACCCGACGGCTCCGGTTAAGAGCCAATTCATCCTGACGCCGGAAGCCCGGCTCAGCTTCGCCAACCTGTTCCGGCCGAAGGTGTCGCGCTTCGACGCGACCAAGAGCAACTATAGCTGCGTCCTGGTGTTCGCGCCGGGCATCGACATCACGGCGCTAAAGAACCTGATCTGGCGGGCGGCGGTCGAGGCGTTCGGCGAGGCCAAGGCGCGGGCGATCCCGCTCGAAAACTGGCCGTTCAAAGTCCTGAAAGAGAATGACGCGAAAATCCCCGGCTTCCCCGAAGGGAGCGTCGCGATCAATTGCCAGTCGCAATTCCCGCCGGGCCTGTGCGACCAGGCACGCCAGGCGGTCATCGATCCGAACGTGATCTACAGCGGTTGCTACGTTCACGCGACGGTCAACGCCTTCGCCTGGGAGCGCGTCGGCAAGCGCGGCGTCTCCTTCGGTCTCGGCAACATGCAGAAGATCAAGGACGGGCCGCGTCTCGACAACCGTCGCACCATCGAGCAGGACTTCACGCCGCTTGCTGGTGCCGGCGCCGGGCCGGTCGGCGGCGGCAACGACAGCGGCATTCCGTTTTGATCGGAGTGTCGGGTTACCGTCGTGGATAGTGATCTACAGCTAGTCTACGACGCCGCCGGCAGGATCACGCCTGCCGGCGTGCGCCACCTGGTCGACGCGCTGCAATGGTATCGCGACGGCGTCAACATCACCTTCAACACGGTCGAGGGCTACCGGCGCGACGCCGCCAAGACGACCTCGCTGGAGCGGATCAACGGCTGCTTCGATCTCGCCGCCAGTGGCGTCGCGGAATTGAAGTGGCGGCTCGACCTCGATCACGTCGACCTCGATGAACTGATAAAATGACCGCGCCGATCTGCTCGATCGATTTCGAGACCCGCAGCCAGGTCGATCTTCCGAAAGTCGGCGTCTACAAGTACGTCGAGCATCCGACGACCGATGTCTGGTGCATGGCCTGGGCCTTCGACTTCGGCCCTATTTCCCTGTGGCGTCGAGGCCAGACGCTTCCCAAGGAGCTACAGGAGCATGCGCGGGCCGGCGGGATGTTCCGCGCCTGGAACGCGGCCTTCGAGCGGATCGTCTGGAACGGCATCCTGACGTACCGCCAGGGCTGGCCGCCGCTGCCGGTCGAGCAGACCTGGTGTACGCAGGCGCAAGCGCTGACGCAGGGCTTGCCGGCAGCGCTCGACAAGGCGGCCGAAGCTCTCGGCATCAACATGCGGAAGGACATGGATGGCCGCAAGCTGATGTTGAAGATGTGCCGGCCGCGCCTGGTCAACGTCGACGGCTCCGTCATCTGGTGGGATGACGAGACGATGCAGCTACGGCTTGGCGATTACTGCATGCAGGACATCGCGACGGAGCGCGCCATCGGATCGCGGCTGCGGCCGATGCCAGACGAGGAGCGCGCCATCTACCTGATCGATCAGAAGATCAACGAGCGCGGCATGCTGCTCGATCACGACCTGGTACATGCCGCGCTGACCGTCGTCGGCAAGGCGGCGGCCAGGCTCGATCACGACGTTCGCGAACTGACGAAAGGCATGGTTGCCAACACGCGCAAGCGCAACGACCTGCTCAAATGGCTGGCGCTGCACGCCGACCTCGATGACGATCTCGACAGCATCGACAAGTACACGCTGGTGCGGCTGCTGAAACGCGACGACCTGACCGACGCCGTCCGCGCCGTGCTGACGATCCGTCAGGAGGCCAGCAAGTCGTCGACGGCCAAGCTGGCGGTGATGCAGCGCGCCAGCAACCGCGACGGCCGCATCAGAGGCGTGCTGCGCTACTACGGCGCCCGCCAGACCGGCCGATGGGCCGGGCATCTCCTGCAACCTCATAATTTCCCGCGCGGGCATCTGCTGCCGGCCGACCTCGAAGCGACGGTCGAGGATGTGAAGGCGGCCGACCGCACGCTCGACCTCACCGGCATCGAGGCGCTGCATGGGCCGCCGCTCGACCTGATCGCGTCGCTGCTGCGCGGCTGCGTCATCGCGGCGCGCGGCAAGAAGCTGCTGGTCGCCGACTGGAACGCGATCGAGGCGCGCATTCTGGCCTGGCTGGCGAGCGCCAAGATCGTCCTGCACCTGTTCAGGACCGGCAGCGATCCCTACAAGGTCATGGCGTCGCACGTCTACCACAAGGCGGTCGCCGACATCGACGACGGCGAGCGCTTCCTGGGCAAGACCCTGGTCCTCTCCTGCGGCTACCAATGCGGCTGGCGCAACCTGCAAAACCGGATCGCCAAGGAAGGCGTCGTCATCGACGACTACGACGCGCAGCTTGCCATCGAGACCTACCGCGCGACCAACCCGGAGATCACGGAGCTATGGCGCGCGATGGATGAGGCGGCCAAGAACGCCATCGAGAACCCCGGCACGGTCTACCAGCATCGCAGCGGCCTGCGCTTCGGCGTCAAGGGCAGCGTCCTCTACATGAAGCTGCCGTCGGGCCGCTTCCTCGCCTACCTGCATCCGAAGATCGAGACCGTCGTCGTCGAGGGCGATGACGGTCCCTACGAGCGCGAGCAGATCACGTTCACCGGAGTGAACCCGATCACCTACCAATGGTGTCGCATGTACACCTACGGCGGAAAGCTGACGGAGAACGCGACGCAGGCACTCGCGCGCGATGTCCTGGCCGCCGGCATTCTGCGCGTCGAGGCCGCCGGCTATCCGGTTGTGCTGCACGTCCATGATGAGATCGTCTCCGAAGTCGGCGATGGCGATCTGATCATGGGCGACAAGTCGCTCACCGAATTCATCGCGCTCTTGAACGTGACGCCGGAGTGGATCGGCGACTGCCCGTTGAAGGTCGCGGGCTGGTCGGGGCCGAGGTATCGCAAATGAGCCGCGAGGACGGCGAGGCTCTTAAAAAAGAGGGAATGGATCGGGTTAAACGACATGCTGACCCGGCATGGATGGCGGCGGCGGATCACTGTGCGAGGCTAGTAGTGCGCGACAAATGTGAATTCACGGCTGACGACGTTCGCGCCCTGATGCACGTTCGCTACCCCCATGTGTGGACGCATGATGAGAGAGCGATGGGGCCAATTTTTGCCAAGCTCGCAAAAGAAGGATTGATCAAGAAGGCGCCGCGACTGCCAGTCCCATCGTCACGCGATACATTGCACTGTTCGCCAATCACGGTATGGCAACGTGGACCATTGTCCTAGAGGGAGATGAAGATGAGCAAGCCCGCCGTCATCTACATGCACCTGTCCTACGAGGACTACAAAAACCTGGAGGAGCAGGCGAAGCTATGGAAGGAGACGCGCCACGAAACCGGCGGCTCCGCGTTCTATCATAAGGCTGTTCGGTTGAAGATCAACGACGCGCTGGTCGTCGAGTTTCATGGGCCGCTCGTCGGCGGCGTCGGGCATCAGGAGAGCAGCGAGAGCAGCCGCTAGTGGTTCACCTTCGTAATGCGCGGACTTTCGGTCATCGTCTCGACGCCGTTGGCGTAGTGGATGACCGTGACGCAATTGAACACGCAGAGCGGCGACATGATGGCGCCGATGGCGTTGGGCGGGCTGCTCGACGCGCACGCCGACAAGAGGGCCGCCATCAGGATGATGACGACCCTCATTTGTGTCAGTGACCCGGCACCGGCTTGGCACCGCTCGCAGGCGGCGCGCCCGCTGGCGGTGTCGGCTTCGGCTGAGCCGACGGCGGCAACGGCATTCCCGGCACGAGCGGCTGTCCTGGCGGCGCCGGCAAGGTGTTATCGACGACCGGCGGGTAGTAGATCGGCGGTGTCACGACGCCGTCGTTGTAGATCGGCGGCATGACGATACCGCCGGGCGGGATCACGATGGGCGGTGTCGCCACGTCCGGCGGCGACGGCGGCCACATGACCGGCGGCTTCACGTCCGGCGGCAGCACAATCGGGTGCCCCGGAATTGGACGCGGCGACGGCCACACCTGCGGCGGATAGTAGATCGGCGGCGTCGGCTTGCCATCGATCACGATGGGCGGCATGACGATGCCGCCAGGCGGGATCACGATGGGATGTGACGGATGACCCGGCGCGATCGGCAACCCCTGTGACGGATAGACCGGCGGCGACGGCCAGATGCCGACCGGCGGCTGCGGCGGCCACACTTCGGGCGGCGGGCCGCCAGGCGCGATGGGGTGCGCCGGCTGACCCGGCGGCGGGTAGTAGATCGGCGGCGTCGGGACAGCGCCCGGCGTCGTCTCAAACTCGAAAGTGATCCAGCCTTTTGACATTGGGATACCCCTTGGTTGGAAGTGTAGGGACAGTGTCGACGGCGCACCATACACCCGCGAAGACGGAAAACCAAAGGACTGGGCACGGACTGAAAATGGAGACTTTCGGTTCACCCATCCTTCGAACCTATGGACTGACATTACAGTACCGTTTTGGTCAATGCCGGAAAACACAGACCATCCTACACAGAAGCCAGAGAAGCTAATCGCCAAGCTAATGCTCGCGAGTTCAAATGCTGGGGATGTCGTCTTTGATCCTTTCCTTGGTTCTGGTACAACCTCCGTGGTCGCCAAGAAGCTTAATCGAAAGTTTGTTGGAGTAGAGATTGACGAGACTTATTGCTGTCTCGCAGAAAAGCGTCTTGCATTAGTGGAGCGCGATAATTCAATTCAAGGCTATCACGACAAGGTTTTCTGGGAGCGCAACACCCTTACGGATCAGAAGAAAGACGCACCACGAAAAAAACCCGCCAACGTAACTCAAGATCAGTTCGGATTTTGAACCCTCTCGAAGCTCGCCCATGAAAAGTAAGATCTTTTACAGCGACCAGTATGAGGCTATCGAGGAACGAATCAAAACGTTTCTTAATGAACAAGAAGCCTTTCTGTCCGGTTCTACAGTAAACAGTCCACGCGCCGTCGGCGACGCCATTCAAGATATCTTGTCTGATAATTTACAAGGGATTTTGGGCGAACAATTGTGTGCTAAGTATTCTTCCGAATTTGCACGACGAGCAATGGCGGACTTGGCGTTTGAAGATTGCGACGGATTCTATAATGTTGTTGATGTTAAGACGCATCGACTGAGCACCAAATTCAACATGCCGAATCTGATTTCTGTCGAGCGGCTCGCACGGTTTTACGAGGACGATAGGAACTACTTTGTTATCTTGATGGTTTCCTATGACGTTGACGGCCTAAAGGCAATTATTGAGCAGGTGAAATTTGTTTCAATCGAGTTTTTGGGATGGGGATTGCTTAACAATAGGCGCTTTGGGCTGGGGGCAAATTCAAATCGCCAATTCGAATCGTGTAACGATCAATTCCAAATATTCGCGTAAGCAATGGATGGTTGAATTCTGCGATAACATGCTGGAGTTTTATGCCCGGACGATGAACTTCACCCCTCCCGACAACCAGGAGCGCTTCGCCAATGCGACTCCGATGTACGATCCAAACGACACCTCGGAGGGAGGCGGTCTCGCCGTTACCTATCCGGCCTACGCCCAGTCGTGGGGCACCTGGCTCTCGGTCGCGTGGCAAGCCATTGGCATCAAGAAGGTGAATGCATTTATCAACGGCAATCT
>Ga0137409_10000315_pt1 | contig 52315 bp, 39 predicted proteins | sample CZODoug1_16funga_FD_122059 | JGI IMG/M metagenome (GOLD analysis project Ga0137409, IMG submission 122059) | Vadose zone soil fungal communities from Angelo Coast Range Reserve, California, USA - CZODoug1_16fungal (Hybrid Assembly) | ecosystem: Environmental > Terrestrial > Soil > Vadose zone... | reverse complement strand
CAACGTTACAGAACTCAACAATATGACTCCCGATATGATCGCTTCGGGAGCCGAGATAGGCCCTGAACTGAACTAAATGAGCGTTTTCACCTGCTGCGTGACGTCATCGTAGGCGAACTGCACGCTGTTGCCTTCCGGATAGGTCCGCTGCGCGACACGATCGTGATTGTCGAACGTCTGGTTGACCGCGCGGTTTTCCTCATCGATGAACTGAAGGGCCCTCGCTCGATCGTCGTAATAGACGGAATAGAGATTGCCGAGCGGATCGGCGCGTTCGCCGCGGCTCGTGCCCGTCACGTAGTAGCTGTAGGGATTTCGATTGGCCGGCGTCTTGATTGCGACCGCGTCGGCGTAAGTCTTCGCGCGCCACGTGCGGTCATAGTCGATCTGCATCTTGGGAGACGTGCCGTCCGACGGCGCAAAGACCTGCCAGAGCTTTGTGTAGACCTGGGGCCTCGCTCCCGCAGGAATCGAGTTGTCGTTATGCGTTCCGCCGCTGAACTTGATGTCGCCGATGTACTGGTACTTCGTGAGCTCGGCGCCATTGCCGTTTTCCGGGGAGGTCACCGAGGCCAGGACCCGGTCCTGCCAAAACGTGGCGGGCTGCGAGAAAGTCACGGTGCGGCCCTGGCCGTCTGACACTGACGTGAGGAGATCTCCGTCAAGATCGGGGGAAACCGTATAGGTGAGGGTCAGCGAGCGGCCGAGATTGTTGGAAACGACCAGCGAGCTAGCGTAGGTGTAATTGACGGTCACCCCATAGGGAAACACCCAGGTCGACAATCGCCACCCATGCTCTGCGCCACTCGCGTGCTCGGTACTGGATCCGTGAATATCGTAACCACCACTGCCGCCGTAGAAAGCAAAGGTTTGCACGTCCTTTTCGGGCGATGTGAAGGAAAAGGAGAGCCCGCTGTAGTCCCAGTGGTCGTACGCCGTTTCACCCCATTGGCTGGTCAGCGCGAAATTGGTATGAAGGGCTCGCGCGCCCGTTTGCGCCAGCGTGCCGACGCCATTCCTCGGGGGCGCAAACAAGCCATCCGCCATTTTCGTAAACTGCCGCGCATCGTGACCGGCATTGATGGTCACGACGCTGTAGTTCAGCTTCGAGCCCCACCACTGCATGACGAATGGCGCCAGCGCCCAGCGTTTCAGGTGCGACTGCAGATTGGTCGCGCTCGTGTTGGCATCGAGCGTCGGCGCGAAGCTATAGATTTGCTGCGCGACATAGAAGGCCGCGATCGTTTCGGCCGCGGCCTGCGCGGAATCCCGCCCCATCTTTGCCAGGCCATCGCCCGAGTAGGACAGTCGCACATCGAGGTTGTGGGCCCAACCCTCCGGCAGGCCCGGACTCTTCGACGCGCTCGCTTTGAAGGACCGCTGGAACGACAGCTCATAGGGAAACCCGCCCTCGCCGACGGTGAGGTCCGCGGGCGCGCTGTACGTCAGTTCGCCCGTGTTGAGGTCGATGCCGTTCAGGCGACTCTTGTCGTCGAACTTGTCCTTGAGAAGACTCGCGACGCCCGTCGCATCGAATTCGGTGTTGTACGCCGGTGCCACGGCGGCTCCACCGCCCTTGCTGATCGTCCCATCGATGCCCGCGGTCGTCGTTGATGTCACGACATGCGCGACGGAACTGTTGTCCGGCTGAAACGCGACAAACGCGCGGCCGCGATCGAGCGAGGGCACCGCCACACCAAAGCCGGTATGTTCGTCCGCCATGCCGTAACGGTTGCCGGGTCCGATGCACTGGTCAGCCGCAACAATGGCCCAAAAGCCCTTCGTTCCATTCACGTAGTCGGGCAGCGCGTTGGGACCGCCAAAAGTCAGCCCGGCATAGCCCGGCGGCGTACAGCCGACACTCGTGGCGTCCGACCCAAAGCCGCCGGGTGGCGCGGGACTTGTCGGTCGATAGAGGTAGAACTTCATCCCCGATATGTTTTGATTGCCCCACTGAAATCGGTTCGCCGTGGAGGCCGTCGCCCAGTTGTCGAGCATCTGTTCGAAGAGGCTTCCCTCGAGTGCCGCGGCTGCGGCAAGCGTCGCGTGAATGACCTTCCGGCGATCCGCGTCGGTGTTTGATTTGCTGTTGACGCTGATCGCGCCGTCCACGTTGATGCGGATCGCACGGTCGCGGATCGCCCACTCGTTGTCCGTATTGGGCGGATCCGGATTTCCCGAGGCGCTCCAACCGTTTTCCGGATCATCGATCGTGTAAACGAGGCCGATCTGGTGATGCATCGCGTGCTCGGCATTGCCGAGCCGCTTCTGCAGCTCCGCCATCTGCGAGTACTGGGCGAGATAGCTCGCGCCGAGCTTCGTCATGGTGTGATCCATGGAAGAGTCGCCCTTGCGGTCGCCCGGTTCGTAGGGCTGACCATCGCCGGGGTAGGGATCGACCACGGGGAACAGTCGATCATCGTGCTGTTCGCTCGCGAGTTTCGAGACGAGCGCGGGACTCACGTCGCCAAAACCGTCAACAATGATCACGGGCGAAAGCAGCGAGGCGTCGCGCTCGGTGGCCGTGCCGCCTGCGGCGGTCAGGTCCATATACGTGCCCGTACCGGCACCGCTGACGATCGGGCCCGCGTAGGGATGATCCACTTCGAGGCGGATTCGATATTTGCGCTGGAGCGGGTTGTGCTCGGGGGGTTCCGCCCCGGTGCAGCCGACCACGGTGTGATTGGACGCCGTGTCCGTGAGCGGTGTCCCGTCGAGGGTCAGTTTGATGCAGAAGTGCTCCCACGAGCCCGGCCCACCCGTGTCGGGCGCGTAAACATTGAGCGGTACGTCTACATAAAGCCGCCGTCCGTAGATCTCATCGGCGAAGAGCGGCTTGTTGATGACGACCGGGTTTCCGACATGTAGATCGATCATCGTGACGGTGAGCAGCGTGCGATAGGCGTCCGGCACCCCGCAGTGGGCGTTGTCTGTGCAGTCCCAGGTACGCTGAGCGGCAGCAGAAACGCCCGGGAATCCCCCACTGTTGCGCACGGGCATGCTGCCGGTCTTGTTGATTTGCTGGCCGCCGACGATGTCGTCGATCTCGTACGTGTTATATGGCGCTGTCTTGAGATTTGCGAGGAGCGTCCGGGCGAAGCCCGGCGCCGGCGCGGTTCCTTCGAGTTTGGCAACAATGTTCGTGTTGTTGACGTTGCTGATCCAGACCGGATCGGCGGCGGTCGTCTGTTTCTGCAGACCCACCCAGGACTGCATGAAGAAATTGCCCGACGTCGTCGTATCGAATTCGGTCGCGGGATTCGTGATCCCCATGAGCGCCGGCAGATTGGCAAGCGTCGGCTTGAACGTGTAGGTCTTGTACGAGGGATCAAACCAGCACGTCGCGTTACAGCTTGATCCGGCGATCGTGACTTCCACCCAAACGTGGCCGATCGTGAAATTCCCGCCGCTGTAGTCGAGCGGGAATCCGCCGTCGCGAAAGATCTGCTGAAGCGCGGTCGTGTCACTCGTGCCAATCCAGGAATTGGCCTGCGCGGTCGAGAGGAGCAGCGTGCCAACCTTGTACCGGGCGCTATAGCCCGATTCGCGCAACAGTTCGACCATGAGTTCCGCCTGATCAAACGGCGTGCCGGATTGGTCGATCAGCGCGCCTAGCGCACCCTTCTGAAGTCCGTACATGAATGTCGTGCGGATATTGTCGTGCACATATTCGTAGATCAGATCAACGTTGTTGTGCAGAGCGCGGGCAAGTTCCTTGAACTCCGCTGGACGGTTGGCTGCCGGGTCGGGCCCCCAAATCTCGCGCGTGCTGACAGTCGACGCCGAGTAATAGGCATTCGCCTGTGTTGTCGAAGGCGCCGCGGTCGCCGTCAGGGAACCTACCTTGATTTGTGAGACATCCGCAGCATATGAATCGATTGCACCAACAAGGAGCGCAATGCCAACCCCCAGCAGCAAGCTAGGCTGTCTGATGCCGCCAGCATGAATCTGATTCATAGCCGAAGCCTCTCGCTCGAATTCAGCTGCCGAACGAAGAGGGGGTCAGCCCCGCGGCACCGACGATCTGCAATAGGGTCATGTATCCCCCCTCCCGCGCCCGCTACGGGCAACCCGTCGACGGACAGACCAACTTGAAGACGCTGCCCGAGTAGGCGCTGCACTGACTCTCGGTCGACGTCGTGCATGCTCGCACGCGATACGTAGCCTCCAGGTACACTTGACCCTTGTTCATCGACTTGAATGTCGTCGCAACCGAATAGGTGGTCGTTGAGTTACCCGGGGCCGACTCGACCTCTTCGAGCGTGTAGTGGTTGACCGTACCGGTCGACGCATCCCACAGGATTGAATAATTCCCCGCAGTGCCGGTGGTCGGGCTCTTGCGGATATTGCCGGGAACGCTCGGCACCGACGCATCGATATCCGCGATCGTCCCGGCGCCCTGCGAGCCCGAGAGGGTCGCGCCGTTGGTACCAGCATTCGTCGTCAGATTGACGAAGAACGTCTCGTTGCTCGCGGAGTCCACTACGCCATCAGTCAGCAATTGAACCTGAACGGTCTTCTGGGAATCCGTCGGCTGAAACGTGATCGAGCCGGATGCCGTCGTGTAGTCACCTGGCGCAACGGCCGTGTTGTTGGCCGTCGCCCAATTGAACGAATGCGCGAGCCCCGTGCTCGTATTGCCACCCTTCGTGATGGTGAAGGTGATGAGGCCTCCCTCGTTGACGGCCGCCGGACTGTTTATCGAGAACGACGGCGCGGTCTCGTCGTTGTTGATCGTACCCGTCCCTTGAGTCGGGGAGCCGAGAGCGGCGCCATTCGTGGGTGATGACAGCGTCAGCGTCAGTGTTTCGTTTGCCTCGTACTTCGTGTCCGCGGTCGTCGCAACCAAGGCGCTGTAGGACGTCTCGCCAGCGGCAAATGTGTGGCCGGCATTGAGCGAAGTAAAGTCGGCGTCCGCGGACGTCGCCGTGCCATCGGCGGTTGCGTAACTCACCGCATGCGACAATTCCGTGGAACCGGACTTCGTGATCGTAAACGACAGGTTTCCGCCTTCGGTGACGGAGGCGTTGCCGATCGAAAAGGTCGGCGCGGGATCATTGTCGATGATCGTCCCAATGGCCGAGCCCGTCGTGATGATGGCGACGCCGGTCGGGTTCTGCAGAAGCGCGCCGAACGTCTGATTCTGCTCAAAGATCGTGTCTTGCACGGTCACGACACTGCAGGTCCTGGTCGTGTCCGCGATCAGGAAGGTCAGCGTCTGCGTGGAGGCCGTGTAATCCGCAGGCGCCACGGCGGAGCCCGCGGTCTGCGCGCAGTCGACGGTCACCGTCCCCGCAGCCGTGCCGGTCTTGGTGACCGTGAACACCACGGTTCCGCCTTCCGCCGCGCTCGCCGCCGCAATGGTCAACTGAGGGGGTTGGCCCTGCGCCACCGAAACGCGGTTACCGGCCGCATCGTACTGGTATCCAACGAGCTTCCCGTCGCTGAACGACCCCAGGATCAAGCGGCCGGCATCGTCGTATGTGTACGTCGCACTCGCTGGCGGGTCCGCATGTGCGCCCGTGAGCTCCAGCGAGACGACGAAAACCGTCAAGGCAACACGGCGTACGACCGGCGTGGCGATACTCGTCCTCCCTGACAGCATGACTGGCACTCCGTGTGCGTGGGCTCCGGCGATCCGACGATGCGGCATCCCGGCGCTTACTCGCCTCATGCCCGGCATCGGCCGCCTCGTGCGGCCGCTTATCTCAACTGCGCCGATGACGCGCACGCTCGCTACTGAGAATCCCTTTTCAGATGTTTCGAGTTCTTGTTGCCGGCGGACAATTCCAGTTGTGTCCGTCGCGCGCGATAGTTTCAGAAGAAAATGTCAATTGCAATGAGACGAACGCTTGACGCCAGGATCGCAGCTTCACTTTGACCGCTAAGCGTCTGAAGAGCCTTGCAATGACCGCGAATGAAAAATTTCGCTCGAGCGCCGCCAGGCCGCCGGCTGGCGACGAAAGCTTCGAGCGCGCGCCATGGCGCTCGCCGGATGCGCGCCGACGCGTAAAGCAATAACGAAAGTGATGCGTCTATACAGAGTCCGCGCATGCCCCCGCCGAATCGCTTGACCGGCTGGCGACCGGTGTGCTACAGATGTGCTAACACAGGTAGAAATCGCAACTGCCATGGCCGCTACCACCACAATCCGCCTGCCGCCGAAGCTCCGCGCCCGCTTGCGCACGCTCGCGAAACTGACCGGCCGCTCCGCCCATAGCATCATCGTCGAGGCGGTCGAGCACCGCGCCGCCTATGAGGAGCAGTTGCACAAGCTCGTCACGGAAGCCCGCGAAGCGGACGCCGAAATCGAGCGGACCGGAGAGGTTTATCGCGCGGAGGACGTGCATGCCTGGCTCGTACGCCTGGCGACCGATGGCTCGGTTCCCCGGCCCAAAGCGTGGCGCGGGTAGTTTATTCCGCGCGCGCGCTGGATCACCTCGAGCGTGCATTCGAGTTTCTGCGCACGCAAGACCCGCGGGTCGCCGAGCGCGCCGTGCTCGCGATCGTCTCAGCCGTCGATAACCTCTCCACCCATCCGCTGATTGGCCGACGTATCGACGGTGAGATTCGCGAATTGATCCTCTCGTATGGAGAGACGGGATACGTCGCACTCTATCGATTCGTCGTGCCGCGCGACGAGGTGCGCGTCCTCGCCATCCGGCACCAGCGGGAACTCGGGTATCTTCCCTGATGAGCGCTTCCAGCCATTTCCGCTTCCGGACGCCGAACACTCCTTTGCCAATCGTTGAACGGCGATGCCATGCCGATCTGATCGCCGCAGGTTCGATCCTCGCCCACTCGATTCCGAACCGATGGCAATTCAGCCCGATCGACCGGGCCGTTGCGAAGTCCTGTTCATACCGGTGATAGCTGCAGCCAGCTGTCGGAATTGACGTCATTGCCCTCGCTCTGGTGTGCCGAGATCGCCGCGCCCCACAGAAAACCCTTCGGCATCCCGTCGTTCCAATCCCTCCCGTTTCCTGGCGCGCATCAGGTGTCGGCGGCGTGTGCGATTGCACTGGCCACCTCGCGCTCGGCCTGCAGAAACCCGTAGGTCGGCACGATCTCGCCAGCGCGATCGGAAATCTGCTCCCACTCTGCGATCACGCGCTCGGCTTCGCCTTCTCCGCCACCCACCTGCCGACCCTGCGAAAGCGTGACGTACGCGCGCGCGATATGCCCACCGCCCGCGCAAACGATGGCGCGCGTGGGCGCGTCGTCGCCGACCAACGCCAGCAAGACCGGACTCACGAGCGCGGGATCGAGCAGCTTCAAGCTCGCTTCGGGCAATACGCCCTGGGTCATCGAAGTCGCCGCCGACGGCGCCAGGCAATTGACGCGAATGCCGTACTTCTCGCCTTCGATCGCGAGCGTCTGCATGAGGCCGACGAGCGCCATCTTCGCTGCGCCGTAGTTGGCCTGCCCGAAGTTTCCATAGAGGCCCGAGGAGGACGTCGTCATGACGATGCGTCCGTGGCGTTGCTCGCGCATGCGATCCCAGACCGCCTGGGTGCAGATCACGGAGCCCATCAGGTGCACGTCGACGACCAGCCGGAAATCGGCAAGCGTCATCTTCGCGAAGCTCTTGTCGCGGAGGATCCCCGCGTTGTTCACCAGGATATCGACGCGCCCCCACTCGGTGACGGTACGGGCAACCATCGCGCCAATCGCAGCTTCATCGGTAACGGACGCCGCAAAGGCAAGCGCTGCGCCGCCCGCGCCGGTCACGATGGCTACGCGCCCGGCAATCGCGCTCGTCACTTCCATTGCTTCATTTCCTCCAGTCATGTCGCCGCAGTCGCAGCGTGGTCGCGCTCTGGCGCAGTCTGCGCCCTCTTCGCTTCATATTGGCGACCCAATTTCCATGCGGCCACGCCCCACAAGCCGCAGATGCCGACACCCAGGCCGAGCGCCCCGCCCATGCCGAAACCGAGCGCTCTCAGGCCCGCTTGCGCCCAGGCGGAAGAGAGATCGCCGAAGCGGTACACCACGACATCGATGATGTTCTTGGCCTTGTAGCGGCTTTCCTGCTCGACGACGGTGAAGCACATTTCACGGCTCGGGCGCGCGATGGCGTATTGAGTCACGCGCCGCAGGGCTTGCATCGCCTGCAGCATCAGGAGAGTCGGCGACAGCGCCATGAGGACGAAGGAAATCGCCACCAGGATGGGATTCAGCACGAGGCTCCCGGTGACGCCGAAGCGCTTGATGAAGCGGCTCAGGCCGAACATCGCCACCAGCGCCGAGCAGATATTCACGACGATATCGATGTCCGCAAGCGCCTGCGTGCGCTCGGCGAGCCCGGCAAATGCCTTGGAAATAATTTCGGTCTGCAGGAAATAGCCGATAGTCGCGACCCATGTCATCAGCAGCATGAAGAGCGCCTGATTCATCAGGTACGGGGATGTGAACAGGGCGCGGAAGCCGTCGATAAACGTACCCGGCAACTTGTGATCGAGCGTGGACCGTTGCGTCTCCGCCTGCGCTTCCTGCAGGCGATGCTTTTCCCGAATGAGCCGTCTCACCAGAACGACGACGATCGCTAGCCCGGCCGCAGCGACCAGCAACAGGCCGGCGACGCCAATGCGCTTGACGAATAGCGATGCAACGAGCGGACCCGCGATCGCTCCAAGGCTACCGCCGGCGGTGATGCCAGGGAGCAGACGGGCAGCCTGGGTCGGCGTGAAGACGTCGACCATCAGGCTCCAGAACACCGAAATCATGAAGAGATTGACGACGCTGAACCACCAGTAGAACCCGGCCGCGAGCCAGCGGCTGTCGGGAGCGGTATGGAACCAGAGGCAGAAGGCCAGGAGATCGAGGATCAGGAACCCGAACACGCCCGGCAGCACCCGCGAGAGCTTGAACGTGTCGGTTAGCCACGCGAATAGCGGCGAGCACAGGAGCGTCAGGAGGAGAGTGCCGGTGAAGAGATTCTGCAACTGGTCGACGCCGAAGACCATTGCCATCGCATCGCGCACCGGCCGCAGGATGTAGTAGCTGCCGAGCAGGACGAAATTGCAGGCAAAGGCGAGCACACCGGCAGTGATCTCGTTCGGCCGGATGTCCGCGATCCTGTGAATCCACTTGCCCATTCGATGCCTCCGAGTCGATCATTGCACCGATTCGGAGTGTCGGGAACTCTTGAGGTAGCGACGTAGCCATGCGAACAGGTTTGTGTCTTCTCATTTCGAGAAAACGCACGTCGACCTGGCGTTTACGATCGACCACATCGGGTTTTCGCAGAAACACGGTTCATTTCGCGATCTGGACGCGACACTCGACTGCGATCCCGAAACGCTTGAATCCTGTCATGGGCATCGTCATCGTGATCGACGCCGAATTCAATCGACCGAAGGACGGCGCGTAACCGGAATTACGCCGCGCCGCGTTTGGGCCGGCGGACCGCCCTCACCTTCCCGGTCCTGCCTCCTCCACAGAAAAACCGGTCGCCGCCGTCGGACTCGAGCCCTGAAACGTTCACGCCGGGCGGCATTTCGATCTGCTCGAGGACCTCGCCTGTCTTTGGATCGATCCGCCGCAATTCGCTGTCGTCGCCTTCCCAGGTCCCGTGCCAGAGTTCGTTGTCGACCCAGGTGACGCCCGTGACGTGGCGGTTCGATTCGATCGTGCGCAGGATCGCGCCGGTCTCGGGATCGATCTGGTGGATCCTCCGGTCGCGGTACTGCCCCACCCAGAGCGTGCCTTCCGCCCAGGCGAGGCCGGAGTTGCTGCCGCTGTCCGGCGCAGGGATCGTCGCGAGCACCTTGCCGGACCTCGGATCGATCTTCTGGATGCGGTTCTCCGCGATCTGGAAGAGGTGCTTGCCGTCGAAGGCCGTACCCGCATGCGCGGCAACGTCGATCGAGCGCAGCAGCTGCCCGCTTTGCGGATCGACGGCACTCAGCTTGTCGCCGAGCGCGACCCAGACGTTCTCGCCGTCAAACGATACGCCGGCTACCTGCTCGGAACCCGGATAGGGACCGTACTCGCGAATGATGTCGGCTTTTGATGTACGCATGCTGCCATCCTAGTCGATCGGCAGCGGGCCCGGGAGTAACAACGTCGTCGTGAATCCCGGGACAGGCGGCGTCATCCACCGGCGCGCTCGTCCGAGACCGAACGACTGCACCTTGCGGGCCGCCGCCAGTGATTCGAGTGCGCGCTGCACCGTGCGCTGCCCCGTTCCGAGCGTCAGCGCCAAGGCCGAGCTCGACCAGGACTCCCCATCGGAGAGAAAGGCGAGCACCGCCGCGTGTTCCACGTCCACGGGCAGTGCCAGCACGACGACTTCACGCGCGCGGCGCGGCACGAGCGCAAACCCACGCTTCGTCGCGCTCACATCGGCGATGGGTCGAAGCGCCTTGCGCAGCCGCCCCATCTCGACACGCAAGCGCGCGCGATGGGATTCATCGGCGAGCTTCAAGCGGAACGCGCGCGCGACGAGCGCGTCCCTCGCCACATCTTCCGGCCACGCCTCGGCAAGCGCGCGCACCAGTGTGAACAGCACGGGACGCTTCGCGAGCGAGATCACAACGCCGGCGTGACGCACGACATGACGGCAGGCATCCACGACAAACGCCTTCGACGCCAGCAACACCTCCACGTCGTCGAGCAACAGCAGTTGTTCCCCGCCCTTCGAGATCCGCCGCGCGGCAGGCGCATTCAGTGTGCGGAGCGCACTCTCGACTTCCGCCATCAGCGCGGGGACGCGGGCGTCAATGGCGGCCTCCGTGGCCCGCGCCAGCGCCGCGCGCGCCGCCTGCGTCCGCAATCGACGCATCTCGATCCCTGCGGCGATCAGTTCGTGCGTGGTTCGCCACGCCGGTGGAAAGCGCGTGGCGTCGAGCGTCGCGAGCGTGCGTTCGGCGTCGTCGACGCGGCCGATCAAAAGGAATCGCCGGGCCTGCAGATAGCGCGCGTGCGCGGCGTTCGCGCGGTCGCCGTGCGCTTCCAGTGTCGTTCGCGCCGCTTCAAGCGCTTTCGTGGGCCAGCCCAATTCGCGCGAGGCGAGCGCAACCTCAGCTTCGGCGACGACACATCGCGCGCGGGCCACGGCCTCCTTCGGGCCGAAAGCTCGCGCCGCACTCTTGAGAAGCACTTTTGCCTTGGCGAGATCGCCGAGCTGCGCCATCGCGATGCCGCGCAGCGCGAGCGCCGGCGCGTCGTCGCGGAGCGCAATCCGCTTCAAGGCGCCGAGGGGATCGCCCGCGGCCAAAGCCCGCGCTGCCGCGGTGATCAGGCTGTCCATGGAAATCCCGTCACATTTGTCACTCTCATCGATCGCGGTGCCCAGCGTAGGCTACCTCATACCCCACAAACACAGGAGTACGAGCGATGAGCAAACACACCGTTGGAACACGCAAGGACTGGTTCGAGAGGCGGCTCGAGCTGCTGCAGGCGGAAAAGGAGCACACGCGGCGCGCCGACGAGCTGGCAAAGCAGCGCCAGGCACTGCCGTGGGTGCGCGTCGAGAAGGCGTATCGATTCGACACCGACACAGGGAGCGCAGCGCTCGCGGACCTCTTCCAGGGGCGCTCGCAGCTCCTCGTCTATCACTTCATGTTCGGGCCCGACTACACGGCGGGCTGCCCCTCCTGCTCGGCGATCGCGGACGGCTTCAACGGCATTTACCTGCACCTCGCGAATCACGACGTCACGCTGACGGCGGTGTCGCGCGCACCGCTCGCGAAGCTGCAGGGATACAGGAAGCGACTGGGGTGGACGTTCCCGTGGGCCTCCTCGTTCGGCGGAGATTTCAACTTCGACTTCAACGTCTCGATCACCGAGGAGCAGCAACGCGCGGGCGGCGTCGAATACAACTACGAGCGCGGCGCGCATGCGATCGACCAGAAGGAGCCGCCGCCGATCGCCAGGCAGATCGCCAAGGGCTGCGGCGTCGATGCGCCCACGTTCCTGCGCGATCGCCCGGGCATGAGCACGTTCGCGATGCAGGACGGCGCCGTGTACCACACGTACTCGACGTATGCGCGCGGGCTCGACGGCCTCTGGAACATGTACCAGTGGCTCGACCGCGCTCCGCTCGGACGCAATGAGCAGGGCCTGTGGTGGAAGCGCAATGACGAGTACGCCCAGCGATGAGGTCGCAGCGAATCTTCATCGGCGTCTCGACGTTGCTCTTCGCCACCAGCTCGGCGGTGACGATCACCTGGTGCGAGTCCATGTCCGCGATGGACGGGATGGGGATGCCTTGGGCTCGGATGCCCGGCCAGACGTGGCCCGGCGCCGCGGCGTCGTTCGTCGGCATGTGGATAGTGATGATGGTCGCGATGATGCTGCCATCCCTGCTTCCGATGCTGTCGCGCTACCGCCGGGCCGTCGGCAAGACAAGCGACGCGCGCCTCGGCTGGCTGACTGCGCTGGCGGGCATCGGATACTTCCTTGTCTGGGCCGTGATTGGAATGGCCGCCTTTCCGCTCGGCGCCGCGCTGGCGGCGATCGAAATGGAGTCGCCGGCGTTGGCGCGCGCCGTCCCGATTGCGGGCGGTGTCGTCGTGCTGCTTGCCGGTGCCCTCCAGTTCACCGCGTGGAAGGCTCATCAACTTGCTTGCTGCCGCGGGGCCTCTGGACGCGGCCGCACGTTGCCGGCTGATGCAGGTACCGCCTGGCGTCACGGCCTGCGCCTCGGCGTCCACTGCAGCTACTGCTGTGCCGGGCTGACGGCGATGCTGCTCGTGATCGGAGTGATGGATCTGTGGGCAATGGCCGTCGTCGCGGCAGCCATTACCCTCGAACGATTTGCGCCGGGCGGCGAGCGCGTCGCGCGAGCTATCGGGATAGTCGTCGTCGTGGCGGGACTTCTGATGATCGTGCAAGCGGCCGGGACCTAAGGAGCCGGGCTCGCGGCGCCCGGCAAGGACCGATGATAGATGCCAATTCGCTGAACGAGCGAAGCAAACCTCGGATCGGCGTGTAACGCGTCGAACATCGGGTCCTGTGCGAGGAAATTCAGCTGCGTCGATCGGTCCTCCATGGCGCGCTCGAGCCATAGGAATGTATTCTCGGTATCCGCGAGAGCCGCATAGATCAAGGCGACGTCGTACGCAGGGACGTAGCGCTGCTTCGACAATTTCAGCACGCGATCGAGCTCCACGAGCGCAGCTTCGCGCCGCCCCGATAGTGCGAGTGCTTGCGCGCGATGGGCGTGGCTGCCTGGCATTTGAATCGGACGCTTGTCGTATTCCGCTATTGCGCGATCGTAGTCCCCCTTGGCGATGAGGTTGCGAATCAGAAAGGCGCGCGCGTTGTCCGCGCGGTCGTCGAGCACGAGAACCTGCTCGACGCACCGGATCGATTCGTCGTAACGCCTCGCGAAGTAGAGGAAATTGCAGGCAGCAGCCTTGGGCGCGAGCCAGAGCGGCTCGAGCTGCTGCGCCCGGTCGATGGCTGCCATGGCGCGCTCGGTGTCGCCCTGCATCGCGTACAGCGTGGCGCGCCGGTGATTCGTTACTGCCAACGAGGGATCGAGTTGGAGCGCGCGCTCGTACTCTCGGGCGGCGCCGTCCCAATCGCGCTCGTATATCGCCTTGATGTGCCCCAATGCCGTATGCGCCGCCGCGAGATCCGGATCGATCGAGAGTGCCTGCTCGACTGCACTGCGCGCCTTGGGAAACACTTCATGCGGAGCGCGCATGCCAAAGACGCCAAGGAGCGCGTAACTGTTGCCAAGACCGGTGTAGGCGAGTGCGTAGTTCGGGTCCCGTGCGATGGCTTGCTCGAAAAAGGCGATCGCTTGCAGCAGGCTCGGTTCGGTCTGTCGCGTCCAGGCGAATTGGCCGCTCGCGTAGAGTGCGTACGCTTCCGGATCCTGGGTGCCCGGTGTGCCGCGAGTTGACCCGCCGCCCGACCACCGCACCGCCAGGGCCTGCGCGACCCTCGCGGCAATGACGTCCTGCACCTCGAAGATCGTCGTAAAGTCCTGGTCAAAACTCTGCGCCCAGAGTTGCCGCCCGTCGGCCACGCGCAACAATCGCACCGACACGCGCAGACGATCTCCCCGGCGCTGCAATGAACCGTCGAGCACAGTGTCCACGCCCAGAGCGCGCCCCGCCGCGATCGCGTCCTGGTCGAGCGCGGCGTAGCGGCGCACCGAGCTGAGTGGGCTGATCGCCCGGGGACTGTATTTACCCAGGCTTGAAATCAGGGAGTCGGTCATGCCCATTTCGAGGGATTCATTGCGCTCGGCGGGCAACAGGGGCTTGAAGGGAAGGATGGCCAGCGTCTGGCCCACGACGGGGGCAGGTTCCTGCTGCCCGGCCGGCTTGAAGTAGAACGCGAGCGCGGCGATCACGACAAGCAGCCCTGCGCCCGCGCTGAAGAGTCTGAACCGTCTGCGTGCCGGGGCTGGCGCCGCACTGGACGGCGAAGCGGCGTCGGTCACGTCGGCGTTCGCCAGAGCGCGGTCCCCGGGCCGGGTGACCTTGGCGACAAAGCGATAGCCCTTGCGCGCAACGGTCGCGATGTAGCGGTTTTCGCCGCGCGCTTCACCCAGGAGCTGGCGCAGGGCGGAAACGATCTGCGTGAGGCTGTTCTCCTCGACGATGACTCCGGGCCATATCGCCCGGAGGAGCACATCCTTGTCGAGCAGCTCCCCCGCATGCTCCACGAGATAGACCAGCGTGTCGAAAGCCTTGCCGGCGAGGGGAATCGCCTCACCCGTCTCGAGCCGCAACAGGCGTTGCTGACCGACCTCCAGGGCGAAATCGCCGAATTCGTAGCGCGCGTAGGGGGAGGTCATGAGCGATGGGACGCCAGAATCAGAATACTTCAGAACTTTTCAGTGACCGGCCAAGGATTCTTCCACGGATTCCGCTCCACAGTCACGCCCGTAAGGCCGATTGACTCCAACTACCACGGCTGACTGGGGGAGAACGATGAACTCGACACCAACTGCCATCCGGACGCTCCTTATCTATGCCTTCCTGTCGCTCGCAAGCCCCGTGCTCTGGGCGGACCCACCGGCAAGCGGAAAGGCCACCGAACGCCTGTGTGGCGGCGAACCCTGCACTGCAATAGTCCGAGGCCTGTTCGCCTTCGTGGACCGCGACCTGCAGGGTCTTGGCGGCAACGGCCGTTCCTGCGGGGACTGCCACATGCCGCAGGACCACTTCCAGCTTTCGCCGGCAAACGCCGAGGAACGCTACCAGCGGCTTCAACACCGGCGCGAACGCAATCCAGAGGCCGACGATCCGCTGTTCCGCGCGCTCGACGCCGACGACTTTCGCGTCAACGGCGCCAATGCCACCGACTTCAGCAATCTGCGCGAGAACGGCCTCATCCGCATCGTTTTCACGCTGCCGCCGAACATCAAGCTGATCGACCCGGCGACCAACGCGCCCTCCTCTGAAACCACGGTCGACGTCTGGCGGATGGTTCCCACGGTCAACAACGTAAAGATCACCGGTCCGGACGGCCTCAACCCCTGGCCACGGGGCCCGAACGTCTCGGGCGGGTACCAGCTGGACGGCCGCTTCACCACGCTTCAGGATCAAGCGCTGGGCGCGCTGCTAGCTCACGCGCAAGTTCAGAATCCGCCGGAACAACGCTTGCTGGACGATCTGACCTCGCTGCAACGGGTGTTATTCAGCAGCGAGCGCGTACGCGCACTCTCCGACGCGGTAACTGCGGGCACAACGCCCTTGCCCGATGTGGATCCGCCGCTCACCGCGCTGGAACAACAAGGCAAAGTCGTATTCGTACGCGCGTGTGCGCAGTGCCACGGCGGTCCCGGGCAATCGACGCCGCAGGCCCCGGTCATCCGATACCATGACATCGCGTCGCAGTGTCCGCGCCCGGTCGATACGCGGCCAGTCGATACGGTCACGCCGGCTCGCTTCAACTTCAAGCCGTGCCCGCAACGCCTCACACGCAATGCGCGAACCTACGAGATCACGCTGCCAACCGGAGCCACGATCCGGCGAACCAGCTCCGATCCTGGGCGCGCCCTGTTGACGGGGTTCGCAGGCGTCGGATTACCCGCTACCGATGACTGGAACAAGTTCGACATACCTGGCCTGCGAGGGATCCGGAACACCGCGCCGTACTTCCACAACAACAGCGCCGACACGCTGGAGGATGTGGTCGATCACTACATGGAGTTTTTCAAGCGCGTGAAGGTGAACGCCCCGCCCGGCGTCATTCCGCCGGCCGCGTCCACGGACGGGGTGCATTTCGACCGCGCGCCGCTGCCCGAAGAGCGAGCGGCGCTGTTGGCCTACTTGCGCAAGCTGTAACCCAAGCCGTAACCAAGTGCTGCGCTACTCATGGGGAGCAGCGCAGCCTTTCCGCGGCGATCGATACCGATCGCCGGGTTTCGAAGTTCGCTTCGGTCCATAATTGCCAGCGTGATGGCCAGCAGTCTCAAGACGCGCATCGCAGGATTCGCTGCCCTGTCCGGACTGCTCGCCGGGGCACCGACCGTCAGCGCGGCCGAGCCGGCTATTGCCACGATCGTCGTCACGGCACAGAAGCGCACCGAGAACGTGCAGGACGTCCCGCTGGCAGTCTCCGTGGTGAGCGGCGCAGACCTGGAGCACATCAACGCCCTCGGTATTGTCGATCTCAGCTCGCTGATCCCGAGCGTCACCTTCAATACCGGCCGGGAGCTTCGCGACAGCTCCATTCGGATTCGCGGAATCGGCACGGACGTGTTCGCCGCGGGCATCGAGCCAAGCGTGTCTACCGTCGTCGACGGCGTCGTGCTCGCCCAACAGGGATCGTTCTTCAACGACGTGGGCGACATAGAGCGCGTCGAGGTGCTGCGCGGGCCGCAGGGAACGCTATTTGGCAAGAACTCCTCGGCGGGTGTGATCGCCTTCGTCACCCGAAATCCCGACTTCGAGGCGCTCGAGGCGAGCGCGAACGTGCTCCTCGCCGCGGACAACGAGTACCGCGTGACCGGCGTGATTTCCGCGCCGTTGTCGCAGACTACGGCTTTCCGGCTGGCTGCGTTCTATCGGCAAAACGACGGTGTCGTGACGGATGCCAACACCGGTGCGACCTATAACGACGTTGCGGCGTACGGTGCGCGCGGCAAGCTCGAGTGGCGGCCGACGGCGTCGCTCGATCTGCTGCTGAGCATCGACGCTCAGCGCTTCGATTCGAACTGCTGTGGGCTGCCGGTGCGGGTGGCCAGCACCAATCCCATCGTGCCGAGCACGGGCATTGCTGTCGGGCCCCTGAACGACCTTGTCGCGCTCGGGGGCACAGACGTCTTTGCGAAGCAGGAGAATTACGGCGCCTCGCTCACCGGCAGCGCCGATCTTGGCGGCTACTCCCTTACGTACATTGGCGCCGCTCGCGAGTGGACCGCCGCAGGCGACTTCGATGTCGACTCGACGCCCGCCCACATTGTCACCTCGAACAATACCACCAGCGACGCGAAGCAGACGTCGCACGAGCTGCGCCTCGTCTCTCCGCTATTCAAGCGGGCCGACTATGTCCTGGGTCTTTTTTATTTCGACACCAACGTCAATCAGACTCTCGATCGGCGCGGCACGCGGATCAACCTCATTACCGCAATCAATCCCGACGGCACGGTCGAGGCCCCGCCGGGCTCGGCACTGGTGCTCGTCTCCGACTCGACGATCAAGACGCAGAATGTTTCTCTGTACGGGCAGGCCGATTTTCGCCCCGTCGATCGATTGACGCTCACCGCAGGAGCCCGCTTCATTGCCGAGTCGCAGGATCTCGACTTCGTCCGTCCGCTGCCGAGCCCGTTCTACGGTCTCGCAGCATTCGGGCCCGTGGCGGCCCACTACTCCGACGACGCGACCACCGTAAAGGCGGCGGCTCGTTTCGAATGGACCGACGCTTTCGGTACCTACGCGAGCTATTCGACCGGCTACAAAGGCGAAGGCGTATTCAATTCACCGGTTCTGACTCCAGTCACCTTTGCCGCGCAGCCCCTCGATGCGGAGACCTCGCAACTTTGGGAGCTTGGCTTGCGTTCGCAGTGGCTCGATCGCCGGCTCACATTGAATCTCACGGGCTTTCTGACGAAGTTCGCCAATTACCAGCAGCAAGCATTCGACCCGGCGCTCGGCATTTTCGTGGTCACCAATGCCGGTGACATCCATACGAACGGTGTCGAGTTCGAGTTCGCCTACGCGCCGTCTGAACGGCTCTCGATCTCCGGAGGCGTGACTTATCTTGACGCGGGCTATGACTACAGCACGGGACCCTGTTATGCGGGCCAGACGCCGGCGCTCGGCTGCGTAGGTGGCCGCCAGGACCTGCGCAACGGATCGTTCATCAATGCACCGGATCTGCGCTTCACGCTACTTGCCCGATACACGCACCCGCTGTCGGCGGCCTCCGAGATCTACGGCCAGATCAACTTCCGCTGGCAGGACGACGTCCAGTTTGCCTACGACCAGAATCCCCGCTTCATGCAGCCGGCGTACGGCATCACCGACCTCACGCTCGGCGTGACGTTTGCGGGCGGGCGCTACGAGGCGTCGGCCTTCCTCAAGAACGCATTCGACCAGCAGTACGTCTCGAATGTCGTCGCGCAGGGCGCTGCGGGTGGGGGCGCCATCGTCAACGCAGTCCCGCGGGATTTCCGTAGATTCATCGGTGTCGAGCTGGCGGCAAGATTCTGAGCGGGCGGCGGGTCAGAACTGCCAAAGCACCCCGAGTGACGGGATGACCGGCAGGTAGTCGCGTCGCTCGAGCTCGAGCGTGCCGGTCTCATCGTCGATCTCGAAAGCCGTGCAGCAGGGATTTGCGCGCCCGAGGAAATTGCTGACCTCGACAAATGCCGACAGCGAACTGTGATCGAGATCGAAGCGGCGGGCGATCCTGAAATCCGCGGACGCGAAGTAGCCAAGCCGCAGGGCATTGCGCGGGCCTGCCAGCAGTACGGGCGTCGCGCTGGCCGTATCCAGTTCCACGTGCGTCGTCCGCCAGCCGGAGCGATAGAGCACGGCGAGCGCCAGCGTCCACTTTCTGACATTCAGGTTCAGGCCCGCGCTCACTGCGTGGCGCTGGTCCCAGCTTCGCGGCACCGCGCCCTCATCGACCTGATCCCGCACCGACGACCAGCTGTAGCCAAGCCACCAGCCGACCGGCCCGGCATCCTTGCGCTGCAGATAGATCTCGAGCCCGCGCGCGTGCGCACTCTGCGGCGCGATCAGCACGCGGTCCGGCTTCAATTCCGGCAGCAGCGTGAGCGTGTTGAGCAGATTCTCGTAGCGCGGGCGGGGATGTGCGATGTCCTTGTCGTAGATTTCGGCGCGCAGCGTGACGCCGCTTTCAGAGCGGTGCTCGAAGCCGAGCGTCAGGTGATCGGTTCGCTCGGGACTGAAGAAGGTCGTCACGCCGTCGCTCACCTGCAGCTCGTCGATATTCTGCGATTGATAGGCGCGCGCCCAGCCGGCGCGCAACTCCGTGCGCTCGCGCCAGAGATAACGCAGGCCGACCCGCGGACTCCACGGCGCATAGCCGCCCGGATCGAGCGTCTGGCGGTCCCAGCGCAGCCCGATATCCGCCGTAAACGCCGGCACCGCTTGATATCGCAGGTTCACGTAGAGGCCGATGCGGCTCCCGTCCGGTTCAACCTGGATGGACCGGGCGCGGGACGTTTCATCGCTGGCGCCGGGCGTATCGAGCAGCACGGCGAGTTGCGCCACGTCCCGGTAGTCGTACGAACCCGTCGTCCGCGCGGCCTCCCCGCCGAGTTGCAACGACCACTGGTCGGCGGCCCGCCATGACCATTGACTCTGGAGCGAATCGATGGTGAACCGGCGCTGGTCATCGAGGCTGCCGACGCTGACTCCCGTCTGCACGCTCGATCCATAGCGGTGGCTCGCGAGCCGCGTGTGCGAGAGCCAGGTCGAGCCACTCAAGCGTTCGCCCGGATGCTGGTCCAGGCGCAGCCACAGGTAGCTGTCGGCGAATTCCGCCGCGGCGCGCTCATCTCCGTCCTCGTCCGCCAGCGTGACATCGTCGGTGATGTAGAGGACGTTGGCGGTGATCCGGCTGCCGGCGCCGATCTCATAGGAGAGTTTCCCGAACGCGTCGTTATAGGTCGGCGTGCCGGATTCCTTCGAAAACGCGTGGTACCAGACATCGAGATTGCTGCGCCGTCCGGTCACGAGCCAGCTGCCCTTGCCACCGGCAAACTCGCCCGAACCGAGCGCCGACAGGTTGAAGAGACTCGCGCTGATTTCCCGATAGCGTGGCCCGGGCGGCGTCAGCGAATGGATGTCGATCAAGCCGCTCATGCGGTCGCCGGCATCGGCCGGCAGCGCGCCCGTGTACACATCCACCGAACCGATGAGGCTAGGGTCGATCGCACTGAAGATGCTTTGAAAGTCCTTCAGGTGAAAGGGATTGTGAAGTCTCAGGCCGTCGAACCGGACGAGCGCTTCATTCGTATCGCCGCCCCGGATGTGCGTTTCCGCAGACACCCCGTCGGTCGTCGTGCCTGGAAGCCGCGCCACCGCCCGCAAGGCGTCATCACCGAGATCCGGCAGATTCGCAATATCGGTTGCGCTCAGGGACCGCGGTGAGAGCGACGAGCCGCGCGTCAGCAGGTAGGGCCTTGCCGTCACCACGACGAGTTCGGATACCGGCGCGGCTGCCACCGGCATGCCGTCCCCGGTCGCCGGCGCAGCCGACTTGAAATTCTGCGCCCGCGCGACACGCACCACGAGCAGAACGCCATTCGGTCCCGCGCGTGTCGCGAGCCCGAACGGCGCCAGTATCTCGTTCAGCATCGCGGTGGGATCGCCCGCGGCCGGTTCAGCCGTTACCTGCATCCAGGGCTTGACGAGATCCGTCGTGTAGACAACCGAGACACCGCGTTTCTCGAGCGCGGCGATCGCCTGGGTGAGCGGCAGGCCGATCATGCCCTGCGCATGGATTGCGGGCGCGCCGACCAGTGCGGCGAGCGCGATGACTGCGATCCATGCGCCCTTGGCCCAGGTAGCGCGGGAGAACATGTCGCCGCGCCTATTGGCCGCGCCGGCGAATGACAATGGCGCCCGCATCGCTCAGCGTGTAGTCGAAATCGGTTGCCGCGAGCATCAGGTCGAGCGCATCGAGCGGCCGCAGGTTGGGAACACTGCCGTGCAACCGCACCGCCGCCGCCTGCTGCCGGTCGCCGGCATACTGAAACTCGAGCGCGCGGCCCGATTCGTGCGAGACCCATTCCAGAAATCCCAGCAACGACTTGCCGTCGACGACCGGCGCATCGGCGAGTGCCTCGGCCCAGGCCCATTCCGGGCCGGCTGTCGCGATGTCGGAGCGGCGCGTCGTGCCGTCGGAACCGATTTGCAGTTCCTGGCCTGCCTGACTTTCGAATGATTCGTCCCGGCCGGGAGCGTCGACGACAACCTGGCCCTCCCGCACGCGAACGCGCAACGCCCCGGCCGACGCACGAACTTCGAAAACCGTGCCGATGTCGCGTACCGTACCGAGACCGGTCTCAACGACGATCGGTTGACCGGGCGGGCGGGAGCCGGAGTCGACGTAAGCGCTGCCGTCGAACAGCTGGAGGTGCGCGCCTGCCGAGACGGCGACTTCCGTCGACTCCCGCAGACGCAAGAGACCACCGGCACCAAGGGAGAGCGATGCGCCGCCTGGTCCGTTCGCGCGCAGGCGCGCACCATTGTCAATCGCCGCACCCGCTTGCAACGGGTGCCAGTCGAAAGTCCCCGGTGCCTGGACGGCAAGTTGGCCGCGCACCAGCGTCGTGGCGGCCGTCCGGGCCGTCTCCATCGCGATCGGGCGAAAGTGAAACACCGCGAGTCCCACTGCGCAGAGGACGGCGCTTGCGGCGAGCGCGCCGATCCATTGGCGCCGACGCCTCGCACTCACCGCCTTTTGCCAGCTTGCGGTCGCCGCGGCCAGCACCTGGTCATAGTCATCGGGCGGCGGCGTCGGCCTGCGGCCGCCTGCACGCACGATTTCGGCGAGCGGATCGCTCCGCGCCGCTGCATCGTCCCGGCCAGTCGTCTCAGTCATGGGCAAGGTCCTGCGCGCCCTGGACGGCGGCGAGTGCTTCGCGAAACGCGCCGCGCGCGCGCGTCAGATACGATTCCGCGGCCTTCGGGCCAAGCGCGAGCCGCTCGGCGATCTGCAGCACCGAGAGTCCGTCGAGGTATTTCCATTCGAGGACGTCCCCGTAGTGACCTGGCAGGCAATCGAGTACGGCCTGGATGAGGCGGCTCTGCTGGAGCCGCGACACGGAGCGCTCCGGTTGCTCCGAATCCGGCGCGGACAACGCATCGAGGAATCCCTGGATGGTCGCGTCGTCCTCGAGGAGCGGCGCGCGCTCGAGTGCGCGATGATGCTGGCGCGCGTGGTCGATGATGGCGTTGCGGCAGATGCGGCAGAACCATGCGTAGAGCGACGACTCGCCGCGAAAGGAATCGAGGTTCTCGAACGCCCGGCAGAACGTGAGCTGCACGAGTTCACGGGCTTCGGTCCGGTCGCCGTCGAGCCGGACGAGCGCGAAACGATAGAGCTTCGGGAAATAGTCGTCGAAGAGCTCCCGGAACGCCTGCTCGTCCCCGCCGAGGATGCGCCGGGCGACGGCTCGATCGACGTGTACGAGGCTCATTGGAGAACGCTCCCTCTCCTTGCTTAGACGGGGCTCGCGGGAAAATCCTTCGCGATTCCGGGCGAAGGATTGCGGCACGGTCGAACGTCTTGCCTGAGGTAGGCCCAACCGGGCCCGCCAAAGGAGCCGCCATGCCGCGCCCTGCACTCGCCTTTTGCCGCATCGCGGCGCTGTCAGCCTGCGCTTGGGGTTGCGGCAGCTCGCCGGCTCCGGCTGCCGATGCGGAGCTGCCGGTCTACCTCGCCGATCGCGGCCCCGGTCTTGCGACCTCGCTCTTCGGCACGTATGTCGAGCCCGGCCAGTGGCTCGTGTACCCGTTCGTCGAGTACGAGAACTCGAGCGCCTTCGAATACAAGCCGAGCGAGGTCGGATTCGTCGGCAACCAGGACTACCTCGGCCATCTCGTGACGCAGGAATTCGATCTGTATACCGCGTACGGCATCACCGACCGCCTGATGGTCGAGCTGGAAGGCCAGCTCGACACCTCGGCCACCCTCGATCGCGCCCCGGATGACATTTCCGGCGTGCCCGCCAGCCTGAAGGAGTCCGGCGTCGGCGAAATCGAGGGCCAGGTGCGCTATCGCTGGCAGGCCGAGAACGAGCGCCGGCCCGAGCTCTTCAGCTTCATGGAAGTCGTTTTCCCGCTGCAGAAGGACAAGCACCTCATCGGCGCCCAGGACTGGGGCGGCGCCATCGGCTTCGGCGCCATCAAGGGCTATTCGTGGGGGACACTCACCGCACGCGCGTCGATCGCCTACGACGACGGCGTCTTCGAACCGGGCGAGTACGCGCTTGAATACCTGAAGCGCATTTCACCGCGCTGGCGTTGCGTCGCTGCGCTCGAAGGCGAGAGCGACGAACTCTCCCTCATTGGCGAAGCACAGTATTTCTTCACGCGCCACGCCTACCTGAAGCTGAACTCGGGTTTCGGGCTCACGAAAAAGACGCCGGACTTCGCGCCGGAGATCGGAATCATGATGACGATCGGTCCGTAAGGGCATCGCGAAGGATTTCCATGGCTCGTTCGTCTAGCCGTATGGGCAGATCGCATCGAAACTCCTGAGGAGACATCCATGAGCAGGAACGGAACATCGAATTCGTGCCGGCCCGGCATCACTACCCGCCTCGGCGCAGCCGTCTGCGGCGCGCTGCTGATTTCACTTGTGGGCAGCCTGGGGTCGACGAACGCGGCTGCAGCGGCGGCCTACTGCACCGACACCGCCAATGCCCTGCGCCGCGCCTGCGGCTTCGACGTCCAGGACAACTACTGGGTTGCGGTCGCGATCTGCACCAACGAGAAGGACCCGGCAGACCGTTCCGGGTGCCTGGCCGATGCAGCGAGCACCCGCGACGAGGAAAATGCCCTCTGCCGCGAACAACTGCTCGGGCGCCAGGGCGCCTGTGCCGCTCTTGGCGAAGGCCGCTACGACCCCGAATTCGAACCGCGGCAGTTCGACAGCAATTTCACCCGGCTGACCCGGCCAAACCGCTATTTCCCGTTGCGCATCGGCAATCGCTGGGAGTATGCCGGCGGCGGCGAGACGAACACCGTTGAAATCACCAGCGAGACGAAGCTCATCGACGAAGTGACGTGCATCGTCGCCAGGGACTTCGTCTTCGACGAGGACGGCAGGATGAAGGAAGCCACTGATGACTGGTTCGCGCAGGCGAAGGATGGCAACGTCTGGTACTGCGGCGAGGAGGTCAAGAACTTTGAATTCTTCGACGGCGACCTGCCGCAGAAGCCGGAACTCGTGGCGATCGACGGCCGATTCAAGGCCGATGTCGAAGGCGCCAAGGCCGGCATCCTATTCAAGGCGCACCCCGTCGTCGGTGAGACCTACCTGGAGGAATTCTCACTCGCGAACGCCGAAGACCTCGCGCAGGTTTTCTCGATCACGTACTCCTACGGGGAGGACGCGGAGCTCGATCGACTGGTGCCGCGCCGTCTCGCGCAACAACTTTGCAACCACGACTGCGTGGTTACCGAGAACATCTCGCTGCTGGAGCCCGGCGTCACCGAGCGCAAGTACTATGCGCCCGGCATTGGCACCTTCCTCGAGACGAATCCGGAATCGGGAGAGATCAGCCAGCTCGTCGGCTGCAATTTCGATCGCCGCTGCGGGTTGCTGCCTCGTCCTTGAGGCAACTGTGCGTACTCCTTATATATATGCGGCGTTGCCGGTCACTTGAAGAGCGAAAGGTCCACGGAGGCCGCCATTGCCGAATATCCGGCGTCACTCCCGTGCAGGTGATCTCCGGAGTGGAATTCTTCCTTCATCCGGGTCGGAACCCTGGGATCGCGAATGACGGCGTCGAAATCGAGCACGCCGTCCGCTTCGCCTCCGGCCCGGATCCAGGCGTTTATTGCCTGCCTCACGGCCTCGCCTTCCTCCGAGTAGTAGAAGGATCCGCCATAGGGCGTGAGGGTCGCCACCAGGACCTTCAGACCCTTGGCATGCGCACGCGAAATCAACTGACGGTAGCCGGCGATCAGCGACTCGGCCGTGGCCTTTTTTCCAGTTGCGAGCGACTTGAACAAGTCGGCCAGCGGCCCTTCCACATGTCCATACGAGACGCCAAGGTCGTTCACGCCCTCGAAGAGCACCAGCGTTTTCACGCCGGGCGTGGCAAGCACATCGCGATCAAATCGAGCGAGGGCGCTCTCGCCTGCTCCATCGCTCAGCACGCGATTGCCGCTGATGCCCATATTCACGACGCCCCAGCCACCCTCACCCTTCGGGTTCAAGCGGTTCGCGAGAAAATCCGGCCAGCGATGATTCGCATCTACCGTCGAGCCGGCGCCGTCTGAAATGGAGTCACCCATCACGACGACCGCGCGCCCGGCCCGCGTCACTTTGACGTCGACGCCGGCGAGGAATGCGCGAAACTCCATCGTGCTGGCCGGCTTGAAGGAGCTGCCGGTGAAATCCCCTGCTGCCGACACGAGCGCCGTCTGCATTCCGGTCGCGTGGCAGGTGCACGCTCCAGTGTCTTCCGGCACGAATAGGCTCACCGATAGACTGGAAAGCGCGCTCACTGGCAAATCAACCGGATCGCTGAGATAAGGCGAACCCGCCGGCACCGAGACCGCGGGCTTGCCAGAGAACAGCACGGGCCGTTCCGTGCCCGGACGCAGGTCTCCATGCTCGTCTGCGAGCGCCACGCGCACCGCACCGATCTCCAGCGGCCTCGTTCCGTACTCGTTTGTGAGGCGCAGCCGAAACTGCGCCCCGCCGACACTCACGCGAATCGTCTGGCGAATCGTCTGATTGACGAATACCGGCGTCGCTGGAAACGGGCCCATGGCTGGCGAAGGAGGCAATGGCGCCGCACCCCAGGTCTGCACCCACTCGGCAGCGCTCGCGGCAGTACCGGCCAGCAGCACGAGCACACACCCGCCCGCCAATGTCAGCTTAGGATTCATGACCGGTCTCCCTCATCGCGCGTTGAGAGTGTAGCGCCGCGCTAGTTCGGCGACTGCTTCTTATCCCAATCCTTCTTCCCGGCGTCTTCGCCCGCGACGGAGTACAGCACCTGCGCGTTGCGCGTCTTCTGGAAGTCCTCGAGCGACTGTCCACGCATGGCGGCATAGATGTGGAGGTTCGTGGTGCCGATCACCGCACCGAGCTTCTCGAGCAGAAAGAAGATGACGCCGTATTGAATCAGGGCGCGCCAGTCGCGACGCCGGATCATGCCGCGCTCCTCCTCGGTGAGATCCGCTTCCGCGAACATCACCTCGGGATCCGCAAGAAAGAGCTTGCGCCGGGCGGGCACGATGAGCTGGTGAAGAAAGGCATTGAGCCGGTACGCCTTGACGCTGCGATCGAGCGTGAACGGATAGGTGCCCGGCAGTTTTTCCATGCCGGCCCATTCACGGCCAATCCGTTCGCGGTACTGCGCCACCGACTCGTCGCTCACCTCGTTCGAAGCGTCTTCCAGGATGACCGTCGCGATCGGCGTCATCGAGGGCAGGTAGTAGGCTTGATGAAGCTTTCGAACCTTCCTGGAAAGCGCGCCGCGCATGATCAGCCACATGATGACTTCCGACCCTTCGCAGCCGCCACGCTCGGCATAATCGGCGATAGTGAGTGCGGTGAGGCGCTCCGGATCTTTCTCGAGTAGATCGAGAAACTCCATGTCCCAGGGCGTGTTGTTGAAACCCGCCCGCTCACCGTGAATCTGGTGTGAGAGGCCGCCGGTCCCGACGATTGCGACCTTCAAGTCCTCGGGATAACTCAGGATCGCCTGGCGCAGCGAGCGGCCGAGCTTGAAGCAGCGCCGCGCCGAGGGAATCGGAAACTCGAGGACGCCGACCTGCAGCGGGACGATGGCGCCCGGCCACTCTTTTTCATGCGGCCAGAGGAGCGAGAGCGGCGAGAAGCACCCGTGATCGAGGCCCTTGGCCTGGAAATACGACAGGTCGAACTCGTCGGCGACGAGGCCCGTCGCGAGATGTCGGGCAAGAGCGGGATGGCCATTGATTGCCGGCAGCTTGCGCGGTCCACCGCCCTCATCGGCTGGCCAGTAGCGATCGCCGACGCCGAGCGCGAAGTGCGAATAGTGATCGAAGAAGAACGACGTGACGTGGTCGTTGAAGATATAGACGAGCACGTCCGGGCGTTTGTCGGCCAGCCACTGCTGGACGGGCTTGTAGCCTTCGAAGATCGGCGCCCAGACCGGATCTTTCTGCTTGTTCGTGTCGAGCGCAAAGCCGATCGTGGGGGTATGGGAGGTCGCGATGCCTCCGATTATCGTGGCCAATTCAAAGTCTCCGCTGTCCCCGACATGTGGACTTCAAGCTAACCGTTTTGCCGGTCGAAGTCGATTGCACGGAGCGTCAGTACGGCGAGCGCAAGCAGCGCCAGCCACGACCTGACGAAGGCGCTAGAACTCATCGCTCTTCAGCAGGGCTGCGAGCGCGACACGCCCGTCCTTGACCGCCACGCCTTCGCTACGGAGCAGCCGCGCCTGTTCCCGGTGATGTCGCGATCCCCTGGGAAATGCGATGCGGCCGCCCGCACCCACGATCCGGTGCCAGGGCAAGTGAACGTCGTCGGGCGTGTGTCGCAAAGCGTAACCGGTCTGGCGGGCGCGACCGGGATAGCCCGCGGCACGCGCGATCTCGCCGTACGTTGAAACACGCCCCCAGGGAACTCGAGCAATCACGTCCCGGATCGCCTGGACTGCCGGCGAGTCGCTGGGATCGGACGAGCTTCGGGACGGCGCCCGCCGAGCACGCTGCGGACGGAACAATGCGGCGAGACTCTTTGTCTTCGAGCGTCCCATGGCGATGGCCGGACCGGCCGGTCTCCTAAGCGCGCGTGAACTCGTAGAGCGCCGCCAGCGCGACACCAGCTGCCCAGAACACCGCATACGCGACGGCAATCGCTGCGACGTTCAATCCCGCCTTGAATACGCCCGCGCGATAGACGTGCCGGTTCGCGACAAAAAGATAGCAGGCGCTCCAGGCGTACAGCACGACGTCGAGCGCGTCGCCCACGACCTGGCTCGCCCAGCCGAATGGGCTGACGAGCGCGTCGACGGCCGCAACCAGCAGCAATCCAAGCGTGCCCGCGAGGAAATAGAACGACTGGAAATGCAGGATGAAGATGAGACTCTCGACATACAGGGGCCGCTGCCGCCGGCCGAGCGCGTATTGCGCCAACGCGACGAGCGGCAGGACCGCGAACATCACCTTCGGCAGCAGGCCTTGCAAGGCGTTGCTGAAGGCGTGCCGGTCGTCCGTGAGCGCGCGCTCGCACGATGCTTTGACGTCCGGGACCAGGTGGCGCAGCCACGTCGCCTCGGCTGCAACCTGCGCGCAGTTCTTCGTCTCGATCGCCTGCCCGGTGGGGCCGACAACGCGTGTCCCGGTCGTGGTCACGACCGACGCGATCAGGAAATAGACGAGCGACAGGACCAGGTAGCTGCGCAACGGCGGCGCATACGACTTGCGCCTGCCTTCCAGGTAGTCGCCCGTGAGCAAGCCCGGCCTCAAAAGCAGCGGCAGGAAGCTCCGCCAGAACGTCGAGTCCAGGTGAAACATGCCCTCGAGGAATTCGCCGGCGAAATGGCGGATCGACAGCGCGGCCTGCGCATCCTGGCCGCAGTGGGCGCAGAAGCGATCCGTGAGGCTCGTTCCGCAGTTCGCGCAAGCGGCCGCAGAGACTGGCTTGCCGTCGCTCATCTCTCAGTTTTTGGGTTGCGGCGGTGCTTGGGTTGGCGGAGCGACGTTACCTGGAATGATCATCGGAGCCGGCCTCTCCTCGATGGCCTTCAAGCCCTTGACGAAATAACGGGTGTCACCGAAGCAGGACGTGGGCAGCCAGATGTGCTCCTCGTAGTAGAGGGTGACGCGCTTGCCCATGGCCGCTTTCAGCGTCTCCGCCGTCTTCTCATCCCAGACCGTGAAGCTGAATTTTTCCGGCATGGAGCCGGGCAGCGACACCAGCGCCATCTCCCCCTCCCAGGTCTTGCAGATGTAGCCCTTGTTCGAGAGCTTTTGCAGCCAGCCGGCACGCTCGCCGGTCGAGTAACTCCAGTGCAGCATGATCCAGATGTGGGCCGCGAGGAGGAGGCACGCCGCGACCAGTATCAGGGCGATCCAGGCGAGGGCGCCGAGGCCTTTTTGTCGGTGCGGGGTAGTCATCGGTCGCTCAAGAGTACGACAATTGCCCCCTTGCCGCATGGCTGCCGGCCGGCATACTGTGGGCGCCCATGTTCGTCCGCAATCAATGGCACGCCGCTCGCGCGCCTGTGATTCCCAGTCCTCACCCGTTTGAGGCAGGGCCGTGGCCGCACCGACGCTAGATGACTGGAAGCGCATGTATCACGCGCTCTCGCGGATACGGCTGTTCGAGGGCCAGGTGCAGCGGCTCGCCGGCAGCGGCGAGATTCCCGGATTTCCACACCTCTCGACCGGGCAGGAAGCGGTCGCCGTCGGCGTCTGCGCCCATCTCGCGAAAGAGGACCTCCTGTTCACCAGTCATCGCGGTCACGGGCACGTGCTCGCCAAGGGCAGCGACCTCGAGGCGACGTTCGCCGAGATTCTCGGTCGCGAAAGCGGCCTCTGCCGCGGCCGCGGCGGTTCGATGCACCTGGTCGATGCCGCGAACGGCGTGCTCGGTGCAACCGGCGTCGTCGCCGGCAATCTCGCGCTCGCCGCGGGCGCCGCCTGGGCCGCGCAGGCGCAGGGCAGACCCAACATCACGGTCGTCTTCTTCGGTGACGGCGCGACGGGCGCGGGCGCGTTCCACGAGACGCTGAATCTCGCGGCACTGTGGAAGCTGCCGGTGCTCTTCGTGTGCGAGAACAACGGCTATGCCGAGTTCACGAGCCGCGAAGAGCACTCCAATGTCAATCACGTGAGCACCTTCGCGGTGCCGTACGGCATCGCCACGCAGACCATCGACGGCAACGACCTGCCGACCGTTCACGCCGCCGCCGGCGAGGCCGTCGCAATCCTGCGCAACGGTGCAGGCCCGTACCTGCTCGAGTGCATGACCTTCCGCATGGCGGGCCACTATGTCGGCGATTCCCAGCAGTACCGATCCAAAGAAGAACTCGCCGCGATCAAGGAGAAGTGCCCGATCGAACGCCTGAAGCGCCTGCTGGTCGAGCGTGGCGTCGAAGTGGCCGAACTCGATGCCATCGGCGAGCGCGCCCGGCTTGAAGTCCAGCACGCGGTCGAGCGAGCTCGCGCCGCGCCACGCCCGGACCCGAAGTCCGTGCTCGAGGGTGTCTACCGTTCGCCGTCGCTCAACGGGATGGCGGGCTGAACGGCGTGGAACAGACGTTCATCGAAATCCTGCGCCGGGCGCTCGATGAGGAGCTGGCCCGCGACCCCTCGGTCCACCTGCTCGGCGAAGATGTCGCCGCCGGCGGCGCCTTCGGCGTCACCAAGGGCCTCGCGCAGAAGCACGGCGCCGCACGCGTGCGCAATACACCGATCAGCGAAGCCGCGATCACCGGGCTCGCGACCGGCGCGGCGCTCTGCGGCCTCAAGCCGGTGCTCGAGATCATGTTCATCGACTTCGCCACCCTGTCGATGGATTGCCTCGTCAATCAGACTGCCAAGTACCGCTACATGTCCGGCGGGCAGCTGGCGGTGCCATTGGTCGTCCGTACGCAGGCGGGTGCCGCGGGCGGCGCGGCCGCACAGCACTCGCAGAGCCTCGAAGCCTGGTTCATCCATGTGCCGGGCCTCGTCGTCGTGGCGCCCTCTTCGCCCGCGGAAGCCTACGGCCTGCTCAAAGCCGCAATCCGGCTGGGCGAACCCGTGCTCTTCATCGAGCACAAGCGTCTCTACACGATGAAGGAGTCGCTCGTCGACGGCGCGGCCTTGCCGAATATCGGCAAGGCCCGCGTGGTGCGGGCCGGCAAGGATGTCACCGTGATCGCCTACTCGGCGATGGTGAAGGATGCGCTCGCGGCTGCCGGGAAGCTTTCGCAGTCGGGAATCTCGGCCGAGGTCATCGACCTGCGGACGCTCCTGCCGCTCGACATGGCAACCATCGCTGAGTCGGTCGCCAGGACGCATCGGGTGCTGATCGCGCACGAGGCCGTGCGCAACGGGGGCGTCGGTGCGGAGCTTGCAGCCCGTATCGGCTCGGAACTGTTCGACGAACTCGACGCGCCTGTCGTGCGGGTCGGCTGCCCTTTCGCTCCGGTCCCGTTCGCACCGGAGCTCGAGCAGGCGCTGCTACCGGGCAGCCGGGAAATCGTGCGCGCGGTTCAGCAACTGATCGGCCCCCGCGGCCGCGCCCAGGAGTGATGGCAGGTGGCCCGGGTTGCCATGGAAATACCGAAGGTTGGCCTCGTCATGGAGGCCGTTCGCGTCATGCGCTGGCTGAAGACCGTCGGCGACACCGTGACGCAGGGCGAACCGCTGGTCGAGGTCGAGACCGAGAAGTCGGTGGTAGAAATCGAGGCCAGCGTGAGCGGGCGTCTCGCGGAAATCCTCGTGCCGGTGGATCATGAAGCGACAGTCGGCGATCCCATCGCGTGGATCGAAAGCGACTCGGCACCCGTGGTCCGTGCTTCTGCGGCGCAAGCACCGACCGAGCGTCCGGACGCACCGCTGGCGACTGTACGGGCCGACAGTTCGACCGACGGCGATCGCATCCGCAGCTCGCCCGCCGCGCGCAAGCTCGCAGCTGAGCACGGAGTCGATCTCGGCACCCTTGCCGGCTCTGGGCCGAACGGCCGCATTCAACTCGAGGATGTGCAACGCGCGATCGACTCGCCGGCCTCGACTCGCGCAGCAGCCGCAAATCCGGGACTCGCCCCGATGCGGCGCGCGTTGGCCCGCGCCATGACACTGAGCAATGCGACGATTCCACAATTCATCGTCGAGCGCGCGGTCGACTGGACCGCGATCCAGGCATTGCGCGCCGAATTCCCGGCGGCGCTGGCGCCGGACGCGCCGAAGCTGTCGGTGAATGATTTCCTGCTGCAAGCGGTGGCTCGCGCACTCATCGAGTTCCCGGACATGAACGCCACGTTTTCCGGCGACCCGGATTCGCCGGACGCCTGCATCGTTGCGGCAAGCGGTGCGCACATCGGGCTCGTCGTCGCCGTCGAGGGCGGCCTGCTGGTTCCCGTCATCCACGATGTCGAACAGCTTGGCCTCGCAGAACTCGCGCGCCGGCGGCTCGACTGCGTGCGGCGCGCGCTGAAGGCGCGGCTGAAGCGCGAGGAACTCGTCGGCGCGACGTTCAGCATCTCCAATCTCGGCGCGCAGGGGCCGGAGCGCTTCACGGCGATCATCAATCCGCCGCAATCGGCGATACTCGCGGTGGGCCGGCAGCGCGAGTGCGTGGTCGCGCGCAATGGCAAGGTGGAAGTGCGCCCGCAGTCGGAGCTCACCCTGACGGTGGATCACCGGGTCGCGGACGGCCGGCTCGCCTCGGAATTCCTCGCACGCCTCGTCGCGATTCTCGAAGGCCGCGACTGGCGTCCCTAGCGGCGACCCTTCAGCACGCTCCTGACTCCGGCGATGATCCGCTCCTCGTCCGGAATCACGAACGCCTCGAGCGGTTCGCTGTAGGGAACGGTTGCGTCCTTCGCATTGACCTGCACGATCGGCGCCTTCAGCGACGAGAAGCCGTGCTCGGCAACGTCAGCGGCGATGATGCCGCCGACCGTCGCGTGGCGCGGCGCCTGATCGACGACCACCAGCCGTCCCGTCCTGGCGACGGACTTCAGGATCGTATCGAGATCGAGCGGCGCGACCGTACGCGGGTCGATGACTTCCGCCTGGATGCCTTCGTTCGCAAGTTTCTCGGCGGCGGCGAGCGCACGCCCCACCATCCAGCCCGTCGCGACGATCGTCACATCACCGCCGCTGCGCCGCATCTCGGCTTTGCCGAACGGCACCAGGTGTTCGCCGTCCGGCACTTCGCCGTGTTCGAGCGTCAGCAGGTAGTGATGCAGGAAGACGACCGGGTTGTCGTCGCGAATCGCCGTCGCCATCAGGCCCTTCGCATCGGCGGCAGTCGACGGCACGACGACCTTGAGACCGGGCACGCCCATGAAGAGCGCTGTCAGCGATCCGGTGTGCTGCCCGGCCCAACCGCAAGCGAATCCAAACCCGGCCTTCAGCACGAGCGGCACTTTCACCTGGCCGCCGGACATGTAGCGGAAACGCGGCGCTTCGTTCACGACCTGGTCCATGGCGACGAGCATGAACTCCGCCATGTAGAGCTCGACGACCGGGCGCAGGCCGGCCATCGCCGCGCCGATCGCGATACCGATCTCGGCGGTTTCGGAAATGGGCGTCACGCGCACGCGATCATGGCCATAGGCCTTGACGAAATCGTGGTTCTCGGTCGTCGCCATGTTCTGGCCGAAGTAGAGCACGCTCGGATCGCGCTTCATCTCCTGGTGGATGCCCGCGTCGACCGCAGCGATGAAAGGAAGATTGGCCATGGGTCACCGGTTCCTTATGCGTAGACGTTGTCGAGCGCGGACTCGAGCTTGGGGAACGGGCTCTTCACGGCAAAATTGACGGCGGCTTCCATTTCCCTGGCGACCTGCGCCGCCAGTTCGTCCGCTTTCGCCCCCGTCAGCACGCCGCTTTGCACGAGCGCACCGCGGAATCGCGGGACCGGGTCGCCGCGCAGCGCCGCCTCGTACTCCTCGCGCTTGCCGAAGACCGTGATCGCCTCGTGTTCCGGGTAGTGCAGCGGCACGCCGGGTGGCGCAATGATGTTGCCGTGCGCGGACAGACGATAGACCTTGGACTCGACCAGGGTCGGGCCGCTGCCGGCGCGTGCGCGCTGCACCGCTTCGCCAACCGTCGCGTGCACCGCGAGCGGATCGGTGCCGTCGACCGTGACGCCCGGCATCGAAAAGGCCTTGGACTTGACCGAGAGCGGCTCGCCATTGGCGGCATTGGCGTCCTCCTGAGCGGAGGTCGTCACGACGTTGTAGCCGTTGTTCTCCATGACGAAGACCACCGGCAGCTTCCACAGGGAAGCGATATTGAGGGTCTCGAAGAAAGCGCCCTGCTTGGACGCGCCGTCCCCGAAGAAACAGAAAACCACCTCGCCCTTCTTGCGGATCTGGGCGGCCCAGGCAGCGCCCGCCGCGTGCGGGATGCCGGCGCCGACGATGCCCGACGTGCCGAGAAATCCTCGCTTGACGTCCGTGAGATGCATCGAACCGCCGAGGCCCTTGCAGAGGCCGTCCGCGCGGCCGTAGATCTCGGCCATCATGGCCTTGGGATCGCTGCCGAGCGCCAGCGGGTAGCCATGACAGCGATAGGTCGCGAGGGCGGCGTCGCCGCTCTTGAAGTGACTGAGCGAGCCGACGATCGAAGCCTCGGCTCCGTCGGCGAGATGCGTGTGCCCGCGGATCACCCCGGGATGCTCGGTGAAGGTCCGCTTGACGCGCTCCTCGAACTCGCGGATGCGCAGCATCTGGGTCAGGATCCAGATCTGTCGCTCGGCATTGGGTGCCTGTACGCTCATTGGGTCTCCTTGGGGTTGACCCATTCTAGTCCGGTCGTCCGAGGGTCGACTATGCTGAGCGAGAACAGGCACGGCTGGCCAATACCAGCCATCAATGGACGCTATGGCTCATGGGCACGGCGGGGGTCGCACAGGCATGTCCCAAGACGTTGACGTCGCAGTGGTCGGGGCGGGACCGGTCGGCCTGCTGACGGCACTCGGCCTCGCGAAAGCGGGCGCTTCGGTGACCGTCATCGAGGCGGAGCCGCGTATCAATGACTCGCCGCGCGCGGCAGTCTATTTCCCGACGACGCTCAAGATTCTCGATCGTCTCGGGCTCCTCCCCGATGTGCTCGAGGTTGCCTTCCTCAGCAAGAGCTTCTGCTTTCACCTGCTCGCCACGCGCGAGGTCGCGCGCATCCTGGACACTTTTCCGCCCGGCTCGCCGTATCCCTACAACGCACACTTTGGCCAGCACGTACTTGCGCAGCTGGTCCTCAAGCACTTCAGCGCATTGCCCGGCGCCGATATGCGCTGGAGCAATCGCCTGGTCGCGCTCGCACAGGACGCCGATGGAGCGGTGCTTGCCGTCGAGACGCCGAACGGGCGCGACGAGATTCGCGCGCGTTGGGTCGTCGGCACCGATGGCGCGCGCAGCACGGTGCGCGGGCTCCTGAACCTCCCGTTCGAAGGCCACACCTGGCCCGAGCGCTTCGTTGCAACAAATGTCCGCTATCCGTTCGAACGCTTCGGCTATGAACCGGCGAACATGCTCGCCGATGCGGTGAACTGGGCCGTGACCGCACGACTCGGCAAGGAGGACCTCTGGCGCGTCACTTACGCGGAGGATGCCGAACTGCCGGAGGCCGGGACCGGCAATCGAATCGCAGAGCGCTACAAGGTCCTGCTGCCGGATCTCACTGTGCCTTACGAGGTCGTGCAGTATTCGCCGTACCGCGTACATGAGCGCTGTGCACCGACGTTCCGCGTCGGCCGGGCGCTGCTCGCCGGCGATGCCGCGCATGCCTGCAATCCTTGCGGCGGCATGGGCCTCACGAGCGGCGTCATCGACGCGGCGGCGCTTGGCGATGCGCTCGGCGCGGTGGTTGCGGGTCGCGCACCGGAGTCGGTGCTCGATTTCTATGCGACCGAGCGGCGCCGCGTGTTTCTCGAGGTGTGTTCGCCGGTCGCCACCGACTTCAAGCGGCGCATGTCGGAGAAGGATCCGGCGCGGCAACGCGCGGACTTCGAGGAATTCCGGCGCGACGCCAACCTGCCGGAGCGCAAATCGCTCATGACGGCGCTCAGCAAGCTGGTCGAAGGCCAGCCGATGCCGGTCTAGCGCAGGCGTTCACGTGAAGACACTCTACAGCACGGACGGTTTCGAGCGGATCGAACGCGACATCGCCGGAGTCCGCACGGTTGCCTACGTCGCAGGCAGCGGGCCCGACGTCGTGTATTTCCACGGCGGCGGCACGTGGCACGGCTTTGATTTTGCGCGCGACTGGCTCCCGCGATTTCGCGTGACGCTGCCGTATCACCCGAATTTTGGCGAGTCGGCCGACGCACCCACCGTTGTCACCGTGCCGGATTACGCGCGGCACTACCGGGCACTCTTCGCGTCGCTCGGCCTGGAGTCCATTCATCTCGTCGGCGCCTCCCTCGGCGGCCGGCTCGCCGCGGAATTCGCCGCCTCGCAGGCCGATCGATTGCGAAGTCTCGTGCTCGTATCACCGGCAGGCGTGACCACGCCCGGCGTGCCGGACGTCAACCATGCGGCGATCAAGCAGGAGGAATGGCCGGGCTATTTCTCCATGGATCAGGCATTCGTGCGGCGCTTCTGGCCGGGTCATCCGGACGCCGAATGGCTGAATGCCCGTGGACGCGAGGGCCAGGCAACCGGTCGCGCCCTCGGCGGCAGTGTCGAGGCCGAGTTGAGGGCGAATCTTCAGCGCATTCGCACGCCGACGCTGCTGCTCTGGGGCCGGGACGATCGCATGGTGCTTTCGGCGCACGCGAAGACCTGGCAGGCGTTGATTCCGGGGTCGAAGGCCGAGATCATCGAGCGCGCGGGTCACCTGCTGCTCGATGAATCCGCGCAAGCGCGTGCCGCCGTCGTGCGATTCATCGGCGAACACGAAGAACAAGGATAAGGAGTCGAGACATGAGCCTTCCCCCGGGAGTGAACTCCGCGGACTTCACCGCTGCGCTCAAGGCGTTCGAAGCGGCGGTCGGCAGGGACTGGGTGTTCACGAGCGACGACGACGTCGCGCTCTATCGCGATGCCTATTCGCAGATGTGGGGCGAGCCCGACGAGCGCCAGGCCTCCGCGGCAGTCGCGCCGTCGACGGTCGAAGAAGTGCAGGCGGTGATGCGCGCCGCGAATCGCTACCGCGTTCCGATCTACCCGATCTCGACCGGACGCAATCTCGGCTATGGCGGTTCCGCGCCCGCACTTTCCGGGAGCGTGGTGCTCGACCTCAAGCGCCTGAACCGGATCATCGAGGTGAGCGAGCGCCACGCCTGCGCGCTCGTCGAGCCCGGTGTTTCGTACTTCGATCTCTATCGCCACATCTCCGAGCGCGGGCTCAAGGTGTGGCTCGATTGCCCGGATCCCGGCTGGGGCTCGCTCATGGGCAACGCACTTGATCGCGGCGGCGGCGTGACCTCGACGAACTACCGCAATCATTTCGAGGCTCATTGCGGGATGGAAGTGGTGTTGGCGAACGGTGACCTCTTGCGCACCGGCATGGGCGCGCTGCCGAACTCGAACACCTGGCAGCAATTCAAGACGGGCTTCGGTCCCGCGATCGACGGCATCTTTTCGCAATCGAACTTCGGCGTCGTGACGAAGATGGGTTTCTGGCTGATGCCGGAGCCCGAGGCGTACCTGAACGGTTTCGTGCACGTCTACAAGCACGAGGACCTGATCGCGCTCATCGACATCGTGACGCTCCTCGAGAACAGCCAGATCACGAACGGCATGCCGTACTTCGGCAGCCCCATCTGGTCGGGCCTGCGGGCGCCGGACATGGTGGCGGCGAAACCGGAGAAGGATCTGCTCGATCTCCTTGCAACGCCCGGCGGCCCGTCGAAGGAAGCGCTCGAAGGGTATGCGCAGAAGGTCGGCAAGGGACTCTGGGGCGCGATGCTCCAGTTCTACGGGCCGCCGAAGATCATCCAGGCGCAGTGGGAATACTGCAAGGAAAAGCTCGGCGCCATTCCCGGTGCGAAGCTGATCGAGGGTGAGTCGTACAAGATTCCGCTGACGCCCGAGCAGCTCCTGAAGGTCTCGAAGAACGCGTTCGGTGTGCCGAGCCTTTCAATCTTCTCGCTCATCGCGCGCAATGAAGAACACCCGGGGCTCGAAGGGCACGTCGGCTTCTCGCCGATCATCCCGCGCACCGGCGAAGCGGTGTTCGAGGCGCAGAAGGTGTTCGGTGAAATTGCGAAAGAGTACGGCCTTCCCGTGAGCCCGCTCGCCGTGCCTTTCACTTATTGGCAGCGTTGTCTCGTGTACCTCTTCCTCTTTCCGGTGCTGCACGACAAGGATTTCAACCGGCGCAACCGCGAGGCGTTCCGCAAGCTCGTGAAGGTGAGCGCCGAGCACGGCTGGGGCGAATACCGCACGCCCGTCCTCTACCAGGACGACGTCATGGACGTGTACTCCTTCAACAACCACGCCCTGCGGCGCTTCCATGAAACCGTGAAGGATGCGGTCGATCCGAACGGCATTCTTTCGGCTGGCCGCTATGGCATCTGGCCGAAGCACCTGCGCAAGTCCTGAGGATCAGGCGTTCGCTCCGGAAGAGTCCTGCGCGGCTCCGTTATTGAAATAACTTCCAGCGTTCAGGGCCAATCACCGGAGCCCACTGTCTCCCGGCAGCGACAAATCGGGCCATTCTGGTTAACTCGGGCAACGCTGCACTCGCGATTGCGCTAGCCTCCCCGATCAGCGTTCCAGCAACTGGCGGAGGGAGCCATGAGCACGCACGCAAATCAATTGATCTCACACGCGCTCATCGTTACCGCAGCGACCTTGCTTGCGAGCTGTGGCGGCAGCGGTAGTGGAATGGGTAGCACAGGCACACTCAATCTGGGTCTGACCGATGCGCCGGCGGATGACGCGCAGCATGTCGTCATCCAGTTCAGCGGCGTCGAAGTGAAGCGCGAGGGCGCTGCGCCGCAGATGCTGACACTGAGCCCAACACCGCGGCAATTCGACCTGCTCGAGTTCCAGCAAGGGCGCACGGCGCTGCTCCTCGACAATGTCCCGCTCGCTGCCGGCCACTACGAGTGGGTGCGCCTCATCGTGGACAACATGCCGAACGTGCGCGACTCCTACATCGTCCTCAATGACGGCAGCGAGTGCGAGCTGAGGATTCCGAGCGGCTCGGAATCCGGGCTCAAGCTGAACCGCGGCTTCACGATCGACGCGGGCGGCAGCGCCGCATTGACGATCGATTTCAACCTGCGCCAGTCGCTGCGCGCGCCGCCCGGCCAGCAGGGCAACGGACTCAACTGCACGCAGGGCTACATGCTGAGGCCGGTGCTGCGGCTCGTCGACAATGCCAACGTCGGCGCGGTCACGGGTACGGTGGCCTTCGACGGCGGCGCCGTGCCGGTCAATTGCATGCCGAAGGTGTACATCTACGAGGGCGCGGTCACGCCGGATGACATCGAAGAGACGACCGCGACGACACCGGACGTCGATCCGCTGACCGTCGAGAGCGTGGATATTCCGGCCGGCACGACAAGCGGCACGTATCGCGCGGCATTCCTGCCCGTCGGCACTTACACGGCTGCCTTCACCTGCGATGAAGACACGACGGACGACGAGGTCCTCGCCTTCACGCCACCGGAAGGCGTCGCGGCGACGGTGCAGAACAATCTGATCACGACGGTCGACTTCGCCGTCCCGGCAGCAGCGCCGTAGCTCTTCTCCCCCATGTCAACGGCGTACGACTTCGAGTCCAATTCGCTCGCCGGCAACCGGGTCAGGCTCGACCAGTTCAACGGCAAGGTTCTCCTCATCGTGAATACGGCGAGCCAATGCGGCTTCACGCCGCAGTACGCCGGGCTCGAAGAGCTCTTCCAGCGCTACCGTGACCGCGGCCTCGTCGTGCTCGGCTTTCCCTGCAACCAGTTCGGCGCCCAGGAGCCTGGCAGCGCGTCCGACATCGGCGCATTCTGCCAAACGAACTACGGTGTCAGCTTTCCGATGTTCGAGAAGATCGACGTCAACGGCGAGCGGACGCATCCGCTGTATCGGTGGCTGAAGAAGTCCGCACGCGGTGTCCTTGGCAGCGAGCGTATCAAGTGGAACTTCACGAAGTTCCTGGTCGATCGCAGCGGCGTAGTGACGGCGCGCTATGCAACGCTCACGAAGCCCCGGGCGATTGCCCACGCTATCGAAACATTGCTGTGACGCCGGCCGCGAGCGCAACGAGCGTGGCTGCGTAATTCCCTTTGCGAACGGCCATGACACTCTCCTCCGGCGGGTGGCAACAGGCCGATCGGCCGGGGTACCGCGTCCGGCACGCTGCCCGGCGGGTCTCAAAATCCGCTTGATGGTTTTCTAAGACTTGGCGATCGTCACGGTGACGTGAAACACGGCGCCGCCGCCAGCACCGTTTTCCGCCCAGATTCGCCCGCCGTGGCCGTGGATGATCGAACGGGCGATCGACAGCCCGAGGCCCATGCCGTCGCTCTTCGTCGTGAAGAACGAGTCGAAGAGTTGCGGCATCCGCTCCTTCGAGATGCCGTGGCCGCTATCGATCACCGTGACTTCGATGCTGCCCGCGTCGTGGCGCCTGGTCTGCACAGTGAGTTGGCGGCCCGCTTCGGGCACGTCGGCCATGGCGTCCATGCCGTTGACCAGGAGGTTGAGGATGACCTGCTCGAGGTGCACACGATCCGCGCAAACCAGCGGCAGGTCCTCGGCGAGCTCGCTCTGGATGCGCACCCGCCGGCGCAGCGCATCCCCTGCCGCGAGCCTCAGGGCATCGATGACCATGGGGTTGAGATCCGTCGGCTGCAGCGTCATTTCGCGCTTGCGCACCAGCGCCAGGATGCTGCGTATGACTTCGTCGGCGCGCAGGTCGTCCTTGCGGATGTCCGCCAGGATCTCGCGAATCTCGGCGAGCGGCGGATGCTCCGAGCGCAACATCAGCTCGGCCGCCTCGGCGTTGTTCAGGATGGCGCAGAGCGGTTGATTGACCTCATGGGCCACGATCGCCGTCAGTTCTCCGACCGCGGCGAGGCGCGCACTGTGCGCGAGCTTGCGGTCCGCTTCCTCGGCGTGCTTGCGGTCCGTCGTGTCGTGCCCGATCGCCTGGAATTCCTCGAGCGCGCCCTCGGGGCCGAAAATCGCATGGCAGACCCAGTGTTGCGATCGATGGCTGCCGTCGGCGAGCGTCACATCGCATTCCCAGTTGCTCGCTTGCCGCTGCGACGCCGCGAGCGCCACTCCGTGGCTCGTGAGCTCGCGCGTATTCTCGGGCAGCAACGCGATGAGCTTCGTGCCGAGGAGATCGTCGCGCCGGCGCGCGAGGAACCGGCAATACGCTTCATTGACGAAGGTCAGCGTCGTATCGGGCAGGAAGCGGCACACGAACTCGGTCTGGCTTTCCACCACTTCCCGATAGCGCTCCTCGCTCTGGCGCAGCGCCGATTCCTGCACATGGCGGTCGGTGACGTCGATGGCCGTACCGATGTAGCCGCCGAAGTCGCCGTTCGCCGCGTAGCGCGGCACGCCGCGATCGATGATCCAGCGGTACTCGCCGTCATGGCGGCGCAACCGGTACTCCAGCTCGAATGAATGCCGCGCATCGAACGCCGACTGAAAGGCCGCGAGGCAGCGCGCCAGGTCATCGGCGTGAATACCCGCCTTCCAGCCGTCGCCGCACTCCTGGTCCAGCGTGCGCCCGGTGAAGTCGAGCCAGCCCTGGTTGAAGAACTCGGTACGTTTGGCCGAATCGGCCATCCAGATGAGCACCGGGGCGCTGTCGGCCATGCTGCGAAATCGTTGTTCGCTCTCCCGCAGCGACTGCCCGACGCGCTCGGTTTGCTCGATGAGCACCGCGACGAGGTAAAGCGGCGCGGCGCGTAGCAGCAGAAACTGCTGCAGGTCGGCCGCGGTCGCGGACGGTGTGTGACCCGAGAATGGGCCGCGCCCGGAGATCGCGGCGGCGACCGAGACGAACGTCAGCGCCGCCACGGCACCGGTGGCACCGACCATACCGAAGCGGACGGCGGCCCAGACCAGGAACGCGAGCGGCGCGTAAAAGCGCGTGTCGGCGAATCCCAGCCGGCCCGCGTCCGATTCGAATGCGAGCGACGTGCTGACGAAGAGTCCACAGGTGAACAGCAGCGCTTCGACCCAGCGGCCCTCGGTCACCGTGCGTGGGTCGACCGGTCGCAGGACCCAGTAGAAGAGGAACGGCGTCACGATGAGACTCGTCAATGCGTTGCCAAGGAACCATTGTTCCGCTGAAAGCCAGTACTCGAACCCGAGCGCGTGCCGCGATGCTGCGCCGACCAGGGCACTCGCGATCGGCACCAGCAGCACCGCGGCGAGGCAGTACAGCCCGAAATCGCGCACCGACTGGAACCGCAGCGGATTGACCAGGAACCGGCGCAGCAGGAGCGCCACGACCGCGGCCTTCGCGCAGTCGTTCGCGAATGAACTCACGAGGAACCACGAGGGCATTTCCGCCGGCACCGCAACCAGCATGCGTATGGGCAAGGTTGCGAGCAGGGCCAGCCACCACCACCGCGCGCGCGTGCGCAAGAGTGCGCAGAGCAATACCGAGTCCGGAAACCAGAACGGCGCGGCGGTCGCCTGGCTGAAGCTCATCGCGTAGCGGTAGGCAATGGCGTACGTCACCACGAAGACGCCGAACAGCAGCACATCCCGGATCCCGACGCGCCGGCGGGCCGCATCCACTGGGCCGCCAGCCGTCAGCGTCAGGAGCCCATCCGCGGGAAGGCTGCGAGGGCTGACGAGATGGATCTGCGGCTCCATCCTTCGATCTTGCTCCCTGCTCCCCCCTGCAACAAGGATGGCCAAGCCGCATCCGCCGTGAGACCAAGGTCCCATTCCCCTGCCGCCGTCGCGCTTGGATATTCCCTGAAATTCAGCGTCAGGGCGCGCGTCGCGGCCCAAGGATGACGAGGGCGATGCCGCCGAGGATGGCCGCGGACGCCAGTAGCACGCGGGGCGTGATCGGCTCGCCGAGGAGCGCAAGGCCGGCAAGCGTCGTGATGACGGGCACGGAGAGTTGCACGACCGCGGCCGTCGCCGAACGCAGCAGCGGCAGCGCCGCATACCAGATCACGTAGCCCAGCCCCGAAGTCAGCGCACCGGACGCCAGGGCGTACAACACGCCGGCACGATCGAGCGCCAGGTTCCGCACGAGCAGCAGGCTGACCGCCAGCGTCATCGGCACCGTCCAGAGGAAATTGCCGGCGGTTACGCGAGTAGGATCCCCTGCCCCCTTGCCGCGCAGGGAATAGATGCCCCACGCGATGCCGGCCGCGACCATCAACAGGGCGGCCCGCACCGGCGGCGCCGACAGGCCGGGCAGGACGAGGCCGACGAGCCCGCCGACGGCCGTCACGACCCCGAGAACCTGCGGCATGCCGAGGCGCTCGCCCCGCCAGATACCGATGCCAATCATCGTTGCCTGCACGGCGCCGAACAGCAGCAAGGCGCCCGTCGCCACCGAAAGGTCGACGTAGGCAAAGGAAAAAGCCGCTGCATACGCGAACAGCGCGAGCGCCGATCCGGGACTGCCGCGTCCGGACTGCGTACCACCGCGGACCCGCACGACCAGCCAGAGCACCGCGGCCCCGGCCACCAGCCGGATGGTCGTGAAGCTCGCGGGATCGATGTGCGTCTGCTTGAGCGCGAGCCGGCACAGCAGCGAATTTCCCGCAAACGCCAGCATGGCAAGCGAAGTCAGCGCAATGACGCGAAGGTACTGCACCCGGAGGGTTGCGCCCGCGCTAGGCGTCAAATCCGAGGGCCAGCGAGCACGCACCGGCCTCGTCGGTCGGCCGCTCGTCGCCTGCGCCGTGCCAGCCGGGCCCCAGTTTCTCGTCGAGCTTCGCCAGCACGGCAGTCCGCATCCGCTCCTCGGTCGGCCGCCGGCGAGCCTGGCCGTGCGCTTCGTAGGCAATGTCGGCGCAGCGCTCGACCCGCGCCGCCGCGTCGAAGCGTTGCCCGGCGCAGGCGAGGAACGCCATCGAATCGAGCACGGTATAGAGCTTGCCCGGATCGATGCGCAGTGCGAGCTCGTAGAGCTCCGCGCCGATCGCAGATGCTTCCGCCGTCTCGCCGGCGAGGAGCAGCGCACCGAAGAGCGCTCCCAGCAATTCCAGATGGGTCGCACGGCGGCCCGAGTGCCGAAGCGCCGTCGCCAGGGGACGCCCGAGCTGCAGGGCGGCGGTCGTATCCTCGCAGGCAAGATCCATCTCGACGATGCTCACGCTCGCCGCGAGCGCCAGACGCTCGCTCACCGTCAACGCCAATCGCACCGCGCGGCGATAGGCGTCGCGCGCCTCGACCAGCTTGCCCGCGCTCAAGAGCAATGCGCCTTCCGTCAACGCGCCATAGGTCAGGAGCCGCGCCGGCCACGCGGCCTGTTCGAGCTGCTTGCCGGTGGCGAAGGCCTCGCGCGCCGAAGCGTTGTCGACCCGCCAATTGAGCGCCAGTTGCATGAGCGCGTAGTAGCGCGATCGGACATCGCCGGTTTCGTCGTGCATGCCGGCCGCGAGCTCCGCCGCGTAGCGGGCGCGGTCGCACTGCCGGGTCGAATCATAGGTCGCCACCGCCTCCCAGAACCGGCCGAGCCGCGCGCGCGGCAAAGTATCGGTCAGCAGGCGCACGGTCTGCTCGTAGCGCGCACGCGCTTCCGCGAACAGCTCCGTTTCCGTGAAGAGCGGCCACGCCGCGCCGAAGAGGGAGACGCCGAGTTCGCGGTCGTGATCCGCCGCCCAGTCGATGGCGGCGCGTACGTTCTCGAGTTCGGCGCCATACCGTTGCAGCCAGATCGTCTCGTCGAGCGACCAGTACTCGACATAAGCCGCATCGAGCAGCTGCAGCGTGGTCGCCGCCATGTGGCCGCGCGCCGATTCGAGTTCACCGGCGTCCACGAGCCGGTCCCGCGCGAAGAAACGCGCCGTCTCGAGCAAGGTGTAGCGCGGTGGATCGACCGGCAGTGCGGTCACGAGTGAGCGGTCGACGAGCCGTCCGATGAGATCGATCGCGTCGGCCGCATCGATATTCACATCCGCGACGCAGCGCGAAGCCGCCTCGAGCGAGAAGCTGCCGGCGAAGGCCCCGAGCCGGTTGAACACTCGTTGTTCGGTCGGCGACAGCAGGCCGTAGCTCCATTCGAAGGCGGCATGCAGCGCGCTGTGACGTGGATCCTGCGCGCGGCCGGTCTGGCGCAACAGGCGGAATCGGTCATCAAGGTGGCCCAGGAGCGCGGCCACACCGAGGGCCGGCACGCGAGCGGCCGCCAGTTCGAGCGCGAGCGGATTGCCGTCCAGGCGCCGGCAGATGGCGGCGACCTGCGCCGTATTCACCGCAGTGAGTTCGAAGCGGCGATCCGCAGCGGTGACGCGCTGGGCGAAGAGCGCCACGGCCGGACAGGCGGCGGCGGCGGCATCTGTCGTGCCGTTCGCCGGCACCGGTAGCGCCGGCAAGCGGTAAACGACTTCTCCGGGAATGCCGAGGGGCGCCTGGCTCGTCACGAGTGCGCGCACGCCGCGCGTCTGCGCGACGAGGTTGCCAAGGTTCGCGGCCAGCGCCTCCGCCAGGTGCTCCGCGCCGTCGAGGACGAGCAGGACAGGCACCTCCTCCAGGGCCTGGCGTAAAGCGGTGAAATCGTCCTGGCCGGCCGGCAGAGAGAGCCCGAGCGCGAGGGCAATGGCGGACGGGATGTGCAGTGCGTTGTCGAGCGATCCGAGCGATACCCACGCCGCGACCGGATTTGGCGCCTCACTCTCGCGCGCAAGGATTTCCTGGGCGAGGCGCGACTTGCCGACCCCGGCGCCGCCAACGATCGTCACGAGCGAAGCGCGGCTCAATGCTTCGGCCACGGCGCGCACGTCGTCATCGCGTCCGATGAGAGGCGGCAGCCGCTCCGGCCAGGCCCGGCGCGGAATGTTGAGCCGGGCAGGCTCGCCGGCCGGCATCGCTTCCGCCGGGACCGCTGCCGCCTCGGCGCCGTCCTTGCCTTCCTCGATGACAGGCAGCTCGAGCCGGTAGCCGTACCCGGGCACCGTGCGGATCGCGCCTGCGCCCAGGATCCGCCTGAGGCTTGCGATCTGCGCGGGCAGGTTGTTCTCGTCGACGACGAGCCGCGGCCAGACGCGTTCGATCAGCGTGTTCTTGCTGACGAGCCGGCCGTGGTTTTCGACCAGTACGAGCAGCAGGTTGAAGGCACGAGCACCGAGTTCCACGGGCTTGCCCGACTCGGTCAACATCCGTTCCGAGGGGCTGAGTTCGAAGGCACCGACGCGTATGAGATTCATGCGGCCCGGATCACGCTGGATGCGCTATTTTATCTTGCACGTACCCGCGAAACCGGCGGCGGATGCTGTTTCAGAACAATTTCAGACCGGATTCAGGACGTCGGCCCGGCTCGTCGCGGATGCTGGCGTCCATGGAATTCTCAACCCGCACCTTTTGTTGCACGGAGTTCGTCATGCCTAAATTCGTCATCGAACGCGACATCCCCGGCGCCGGCAAGCTGAGCGCGGCGGAACTCAAGTCCATTTCGCAGAAGTCCTGCGGAGTGTTGAGCAGTCTCGGACCGAACGTGCACTGGATCCACAGTTACGTCACGGCCGACAAGGTCTACTGCATCTACCACGCGAACGACGAATCGCTGGTCCGGCGTCACGCCGAGCTGGGTGGTTTCCCCGCCAACAGGATCTCGCGCGTCGAGGCCATTATCGACCCCGCCACTGCGGAATAGGCCGGCGTCGAAGCACCGCGAGTCGGCGCTCCTCAGGGCAGCGACGCAGTCGACAGCCCTGCCAGGCCGGTCACGAGCGGTGCCCGATCCGCGAACGCGCCGCGGGCGCCGACATACCCGTCCGGGCGGATGAGGTAGTAGCGCCCCGCCGGCCCCTGTCCGTAGCGCCTCGCGAGCGCGGCATCCGCCGGCAGAATGGCGGTACGCACCATCGATCCGAATCGGCCCGCGCACTCGCGCGCGATGCCTTCAGCCTCGGCACCGTCGTTCGCCGGCATCAGCAGGAGCGTATGGACGGGATGGCGCAAGTGATCGAAAAGCGCGCCGCCTGCAGTGAAATCGACGTCCGGCGCGCGATCTCCCACCCAGGGACCCTCGGCCGGTCCTGACTTCGCCGGCGCGCCGTCGGCGCTGCGATAGGTATAAGCGATGCCGGAGATGCGCCCCGCGGCGATCGCGAGCCATTCAGGATCCTTCACGCGCCGCATGCGTTCATCGACGGCGGTGCCGTGGGCGAGAATGATCTCGTGCAGCGCCGAGGCGCCCTGGATCACCTGCTGGCCGATCGGGTGCCGCTCCGCCTCGTAACTGTCGAGGAGCGCCGGCGGCGCCCAGCCCTTTTCGACGTAGGCGAGCTTCCAGCCGAGGTTGTGCGCATCCTGCATGCAGCAGTTCATGCCCTGCCCGCCCGACGTCGAATGCACGTGCGCCGAATCGCCGGCGAGAAAAATGTTTCCCGAGCGATAGGTGCCGGTGAGGCGCGTGATGACGGTCCACTTCGTTGCCCAGTGCGGTTCGCCGAGCTTTACGCCGGAGCAATGACGGTTGACGAACTCCTGGAAGACCTCGCGCGGCGGCCTTTTCGACTCCACCGACTGGCCCATGTCGCTGATCATGAGGCGGCAGTGCCCGCCGGGCAGCCGCGTGATGAGGAGGAAATTGTCCTTCCCCATGTAGTAGTGCACCCAGTCGGGCTCGTCCTGCCAGCCCTCGAGATCGACGTCCATGTTCTGCAGCACGAGGCCCTTGTATTCGGACTGCCGGTAATCGAGCCCGAGCTTCTCGCGCACTGACGAGTGCGCGCCGTCGCAAGCCACGAGCCAGCGGCACCGGATGATTTCCTCCTCCCCGCCGCGATCCGTATGCGAGACGTGCGCGATGACTTCGCCTGCGCGCTGCTCGAAATCGATGAGCCGCGTGTTCCAATCGATGCGGTAGCCGTGGACCGACTCGAAGTGCTCGCGGATGAAGCCTTCCGTCTCGTGCTGGTTGTGAACGAAGAGATACGCGTAGCGTGAATCGATGTGCGAGAAATCGACCACGGGCCGCTCGCGCGTCCCTTCGAACGTGAAGGTCATGCCCTTCGTACGGATGCCACGCGCGAGATAGCGATCGGCGAGCCCGCGATCGATGCGCTCGAGCATCTCGATCGTGCGCGCGTGGAGCGTGAAGGCCCGTGTGTGGTTCGAGGGAGCGGAGAGCTTGTCGATCGTGCGGCAGGCGATGCCGCGCCGCGCAAGCTCGAGCGTGAGCGTCAGTCCCGCCGCGCCGGCGCCGATGATGAGAACGGGCGTCTCGGAGTGGCGCGCAGCGTTCATACCCTGGCCCCGGAGTGAAGCCGGGACCGGAGGCCTTGCGGCCCCCGGTCCCGGGAGTTCATCGAATGGTCTGAAGCCCTATTCGAACTTCATGCGCAGCGAGAGGTACCACTGCCGCGGCGGATTGTACGTGCCCACCGTCTCGCCTTGGCCGCCGTTCACCGATCCCACCGTGAGATAGCGATCGTCGGTCAGGTTCGTGCCGCCGAGCGTCAATTCATACTTCTCGCTCGGTGCAAGGTAGTGGATCGCGGCAGTCAGGTTGTCCGTCGCCGGCCGGAACAACAACGCGACATTCGGCGCGTCGTTGAACATCGATGCCGTGCGCGTGTAGTCAACGCCCAGGCGGATGCGGCCAGTGTTCGACAGGGTGATGTCGTACTGCGGGCTGATCGTGAACTTGTATTCCGGCGTCTTCGGCAGCTTGTTGGCCGTCGTGAAGCCCGGGTTCGCAATCGTCACGGCCGGATCGATGCTGTCATAGCTCGCATCCATGTAGCCGCCCGCGAAGTTGATCGAGAAGCCGCCTCCGATGACGGCCTGCATCTCGAGCTCAACGCCCTTGATGGTCGCGTCACCCGCATTGCGCAGCACCGGCGAAGGGCCTTCCTGGAAATTCAACTGGATGCCCGTGTAGTCGCTGTAGAAAGCCGCGATATTGGTCTGCAGATGCCGATCGAAGAACTCCGACTTGAAACCGAGTTCGTACGTCTTCGCGAACTCCGGACCGAAGGCGGCATCCGTGATGTCCGGAATCGGCGCCGACAGGCGCGTCGTCCAGCCGCCCGCCTTGAAGCCTTTCGAGAAGCTCAGGTACAGCATCGCGTCGCTGTTGACGTGCCACTGCGCGCCGATCGTCGGCGTGAAGACGGTGTAGCTCTGCTTCTGGTCCCCCGCCGGGAAGTAGCGATCGGGCTGCCCGGGCGTCGTGAAGCCGAGCGCCTGCTGGCAGGTGACACCGACCGGAATAAAGGGGCTCAGCAGCGCGTTGGCGGAGCCCGCCGGGTCGTAGCAGCCACTGATCTTGTAGGTGAAGCCATCTAGATCCGACTGGCCGCCCTCGAACGTCTTGTCGTCCTTCGAGTAGCGTGCGCCCAGCGTGATGCCGAAGCTGTCGTTGAAGTTGTAGTCGGTGTGGAAGAAGGCCGCATAGGACTTGGTATCCACGTCGTTCGCCACGTCATAGATGTACAGCGAGCCGCCGAACGGCACGAAGTCGTGGACAAAGCCTTCTTCCTGGAAGTAGTAGAGACCCGCCACGTAGTCGAGCTTGCTGTCGAAGGCCTTGCCGGTGAGCTGGAACTCCTGCGAGAACTGGTCCTGCGACTGGTGGTCGGTCACTTCCTGGATCGACTCCGGCATGCCGTCGAGATCGACGCCCACCTTCCAGTCGATGTAGCGCCAGCCGGTAATCGACTTGAACGACATGCTGTCGGAGAGCGACCAATCGACCGTCGCCGACGAACCCCAGGCGTCGTACTTCGCGAAGCTCGGACCATTGGCGTATGTCGTATCGATGTCGCCGGTCTGTGTATTGGCCATATTCCAGTAGATGCGCGGGGCCGCGGACGACGGATTGGCCGGCGAGCCGTAGGGATCCGGACCGCCGACATAGCCGGCTCCACCTAGCGGCGCACCGCCCGGAGCGAGCGGCGGCAGGCCGGTCGCGGTCGGATGAGAGCCGCGAATGCCGCAGACACCCGTCGGGCTGGTGTTGAACGGACCGGGTCCCGGAGTCGGCATACCTTGAGCCGTTCGACCGAACGGACCGTCCGGATCGTCGAGCACCGCAGCGGGTACGCTGATGCAGAGGTTATACAGCGCGCCGAGACCGCCGTAGCCTTGCGGCACGGTCGTCACATCGAGCACGGTCGTTGGATAGGACGACTGGTTCTGGTGCGAATAGTCGGCGGCGAATGTGACGTTCACCGCGTCCGACGCCTTCCAGAGCGCCTTGCCGCGAATCACCTGTAGGTTCTGGCCGCCCTTCGTGTCAGACGTCGCGTAGCCCGCCTTCGGGAAGGCCGTCTGGTCGTCGACGAAGTACGGGACATTGCCCATCTCCGTCGTGTTCGGATACGGGATGACCTTCTGATAGCCGTCGCGCACCTGCGATGAAAAGCTGATCGAGGTCAGGAATGACTCCGAGAGCGGAATGTCCGCCGTCGCCGAGAGGTCGCGGCGGCTGTAGCTACCCGTAGTCGCAGTCGCGATGAATCTCGGTTCCGAGCCGGGCGTGTGCGTGACGATACTGATCGCGCCGCCGATGCTGTTGCGGCCGAACAGGGTTCCCTGCGGGCCCTTCAGGATTTCGATGCGGTCGATGTCCAAGAGGCTCTGGTTCGCGCCGATGGTGCGCGCCAGGTACACGCCGTCCAGGTACACGCCGACGCCCGGATCGAGGTTGAAGGCGAAGTCATCCTGGCCGATGCCGCGGATGGAAGCGGACAGCACGGAGGTATCGCCCGAGAACGGCGAGCCCGTGTCGAGGTTCACGTTCGGTGTCAGGCGCGTGAGCGCGCCGATGTCGGCGACTCCTTTCGTCTGCAGCGTTTCCGCGGTGAACGCGGTGATCGCGATCGGAACGTCCTGCACGCTCTGTTCGCGCTTCTGCGCGGTCACCACGATTTCCTCGACCACGTCGCTCGTGGCGGCCTGCAGCACACCGCAGGTGGCGAACAGCGCTGCGCCACCAATGGCGATGCGCTGCACGAGATTCATACGGCTCCGTAAAGTCGTCGTCATGGATTCCCCCTGTCATGCGTGTTTCGCGGCCGACACAGCCGGAATGCTTCGGCGACTAAATTACGCTTGTTTTCGCGACTTCGCATCCCGTATTGTCGCTCGAACAATGTAGTTGGAATTTCGCCACTCGGACCTTGCATCGAGTGATACCTCGTATAAGGGCTTGAGTGGCTCCGACTAGACTGAGAGCGAAGTATTTGCCGACATGAAGCGAAGTGAACACCGCATCCTGACGACACACGTCGGCAGCATCACGCGCCCGCCCGAGATGCTGGAGCTCGCAAGCTACGTGAAGGGCCCGCCGGCGGATCCGGTGGAATACCGGCGCCGCGCGCGGCTCGCAGTCGAAACGGTGGTGCGGCGGCAGGCCGAGATCGGCCTCGACATCGTCAATGACGGCGAGTTCGGCAAGGAAAGCTGGGCCAACTACATCCTGAAGCGCTTCTCGGGTTTCGAAGTCCGCCCGGACCAGCTGCGGCCGATCGAATGGCTGGGACGCGACCGGGACCGGTTCGCGGACTATCTGAAGGAGACTTTTCCGCGCGCGATCGAAGGATCGCCGACCGACGCGTGCATCGGCCCGATCCGCTACGTCGACCGCACCAGCATCGCGACGGCGATCGAACATCTCGAAGCCGCCGCGCGCGCGGTGCCGGTCACGGAAACCTTCATGACGGCGGTTGCGCCGGCCAGCACCGCCTATGACGGCGTCAACGAGTACTACGCGAGCGAACACGAGTACGTCTTCGCGATCGCCGACGCCCTGCGCGAGGAATATCTCGCGATTCATCGCGCGGGCCTCGTGCTGCAGGTCGACGACGCCGTGCTCGCCAACATGTTCGACACCCTGACACAGCGCAGCCCGGAACGTTACCGCGAGTGGGCGGAACTCCGGGTCGAGGCGCTCAATCACGCGCTCGAGGGCATTCCGGAAGATCGCATCCGCTACCACGTGTGCTTCGGCAGCTGGCACCTGCCGCACATCGCGGACGCCGAACTCAAGGACATCCTCGGCCTGATTCTCAAGGTACGCGCCGGCGCCTACTCGATCGAAGCGGCCAACGTGCGCCACGAGCACGAATGGCGCGTCTGGGAGGACGTGAAGCTACCCGACGGCAAGATCCTGATCCCGGGCGTCGTGACGCATCACACCGTGTCGGTCGAACATCCGCGACTCGTTGCCGACCGCATCGTGCGCTTCGCGAACCTCGTGGGGCGCGAGAACGTCATCGCCGGCACCGACTGCGGCTTCGCGCAGGTCGACGTCTTCCAGCGCGTACACCCGACGATCATGTGGGCGAAGTTCGAATCGCTCGTCGAAGGCGCGCGCATCGCGAGCCGCGAGCTCTGGTAACACGTCGGAAGAAAATGGGGACGGGGTGATCTCAATCGGTCGATGCAACACCATTGCGAGGAAGGAGGGTGGGGCATATGGCG